>OHMN01000034.1_pt1 | contig 125270 bp, 109 predicted proteins | sample 1569361 | NCBI WGS metagenome assembly OHMN01 (sample SAMEA3541508, study PRJEB24748) | human gut metagenome | biome: human gut; feature: human-associated habitat; material: faeces | place: China | collected 2012
TAGAGCACTTGACTTTTAATCAAGTTGTCCGGGGTTCGAATCCCCGCACGCTCATGCAGACAAGCAAGAACTTTAAAGGTTCTTGCTTTTTTTTGTACTTTTATTTAATATTATGTATAAGAGATATTAGAGACGACAGGAGAGGCAACAGAAGTTATGAGCTAAACAATAAAAAGTACAAATGAGGATGAAGAGTTATGGGGAAAAAGAGAAGATACATCACAGGGCTTGATGGCATAAGAGCAATTGCGGTTATTATGGTACTGGCATATCATTTGAAGCTGGCTTTATTTAAGAGCGGCTTTCTTGGTGTGACAGTATTTTTTGTTTTATCAGGATATTTAATTACAGGCATACTGATTTCCGAAGTAGAAGAAGAAGGAACAATAGATTTGAAGAACTTTTGGCTGAGGCGTATCAGGCGTCTTGTTCCGGCAGTTATGTCAATGGCAGTTGTTATAATATTTGTCAGCGCAGTCGTAAACAGGATTATTTTTACAAAGGGCTGCAAGGATTTTCTGGCATCTGTTCTGGGATTTAATAACTGGTGGCAGATTTTTAATAAGGTATCTTACTTTGAAGCGGCCGGAGTACCATCCCCATTTACGCATTGTTGGTCACTGGCGATTGAAACACAATTTTATCTGATATATCCATTGATTCTTCTGGGAATCTATAAGTTAGCAAAAAGCAGAGGAGAGGGACGGGCAAAGAGAGGTCTTTTGTTTGCCGGAGTAACGTTGCTGCTGGCGCTGATTTCAGTAATTTTGATGATTGTATTATTTGATCCACAGCAGGATGCCAGCCGGGTATATTATGGGACAGACACGAGAGCATTTTCCCTTTTATTCGGTGCATTACTTGCAATTCTGTGGGAGTACCGGATGGTTCCAAGAAGGCTTTCAGCTAGTGTCAATATGGTTTTGGGCAGTGTGTCTTTTGCAGTGTTGCTCGTGATGACGATAGCAATCAATGGTTCCAGTAATTTCTGGTACAGAGGAGGACAATTTTTTGGAACAATTCTGACCGTATTGATGGTCTATGCAGTATCAGGACGAAAGACCTGACTTAGCAGATTCTTAAGTAATCCAGTATTGAAATGGATTGGGGATCGTTCATACAGCATATATCTGTGGCATTATCCAATCATTTTGTTAATCAGTAAGGGGATAAAGGCATCCTGGTGGATTACATTGATTGAGATTGTATTAAGTGTTGTCCTGGCAGAGCTTTCTTATCGTTTTATTGAGACACCGATCCGCCATGGTATTATTGGGGAATATTTGAATATTTTAAGAAGCAGACCGAAATCCAGGCAGGAGAAGAAGCGCCAGATACAGGTGGCAAGAAGAAGTTTAAAGGTAATGGCAGGCACATTTGTACTGACCGTGTCACTGATACTTTGCATGATATTTGTGCCGAAGAAAAATGCATTGGATACATTACAAAAACGTGAGGCAAAGGCAAAAGAGACCGGTAAGATGACGGAAGAACAACTTGCAAAGCAGAAAGCGAATGGTTCAGAGAGTGAAGATACCATCTGTACGGCTGATCTGACGGATGATGAGATTCTGGAAGGTTTAAATCTCCTGCTCATCGGGGATTCTATTGCAGTTGATGTGACAGATGATTTTTATGAAATGTTTCCAAACAGCGTCAGTGATACTAAAATCGGACGGATTACATCACTTGGTAAACAAGTTCTTGATTCCTACATTGATGAAAAGAAATGGGAAGGAGAAGGCGTCATATTTGCATCACTTTCGAACAGTCCGATCAATGGTGAACTTGAAGATATTCGGGAGAAGATAGGGAAGGATATGCCATTGTTTCTGACAACAGTCCGGATTCCGCATGATACGTTCGAAGAGGAAAGCAACAGCAAGATAAAAAAATTTGTAGAAGAAAATAATCATACATATCTGATCGACTGGTATGCTGCAAGCGAGGGTCATGATGAGTATTTTGATGCAGACGATACACATTTGCTCCCGGCAGGTGCGAAAGCATATGCAAACTGTATCAAGGAGGCTGTACTGGATGCATACAAGAAGGAGAATATCGAAATTCCTAAGTCAAGATTAGTTAGTAGTACAGACACAAGTACGGACAGCAGTAATGATAGTAGTACAGATACAAGTACAGAATAGTTTTTATTTACTGAGAAAAAAGCATGTAAAACGGGTGTAAAGGCTGTAAACATGGTGTCAGATATTTAACAATAATCACTGATAGAATTCTAACAAGTAAGAAAAATATTTAACGCTTGACTTTATTATCAGACAGCTGTATTCTGAGGTTAAGTTGAAGGAAGGACTTGTGAGATACCACTATCATGTGAGACGCGACACATGGAATGATAGACTGGAGCCGAAGGGGCAAGCAGAAACTCTCAGGCAAAAGGAACGGGTTTGGACAACACTCTGGAGAACAATGGAAGGGATTGTACCGAAGAAGTAACTTACCTGCCATACACGCAAAGACCGGTAAGTAATCTTTCAGGTGAAAGGACAGAGGCAGATAAAAAATAATTAGTCTTAAGATTGTTAAGAAATTATTTTTTACCTGCTTTTTTTGTACCCTTTTTTAAAAATTTTTGGGGAAATTTGGAGGATGATTAGAAAATGAACATGGTTGAACAGGTAACAGATTATGTGAAGAACTATGACGAAGAGGTTGGAAAAGCAATTGAGTTGGAGCTTGGACGCCAGAGAAGAAACCTGGAGCTGATTGCATCTGAGAACATTATCAGCCCGGCAGTGATGATGGCTATGGCAACTGTACCGGCAAATAAATACGCAGAAGGATATCCGGGCAAGAGATATTATGGGGGCTGCGAGAATGTAGATATTATTGAAAATCTGGCAATTGAGAGATTAAAAGAATTATTTGGCTGTGATCATGCATGTGTTCAGCCGCACTCAGGAGCAAATGCAAACAATGCAGTATATCAGGCACTGATTAAACCGGGTGACACAGTAATGGGACTGAACCTGGCACACGGCGGACATTTGACACATGGATCACCGGTAAACCAATCCGGTATTTTATATAATTTTGTTCCTTACAACATCAATGATGACGGAGTACTGGATTACGATGAGATTCGAAAACTTGCACATGAATGTAAGCCGAAGATGATTGTTGCAGGAGCTTCCGCTTATCCAAGAGAGATCCGATTCGATATCTTTGCAGATATTGCAAAAGAAGTTGGCGCTTATCTCTTCGTAGATATGGCACATATCGCAGGACTGGTTGCAGCAGGACTTCACCAGAATCCGGTTCCATACGCAGATGTAGTTACAACGACAACGCACAAGACACTGAGAGGACCAAGAGGCGGAGTGATCATGTGTAAGGAAGAACATGCAAAAGCAATTAACAAAGCAATCTTCCCGGGAACTCAGGGGGGTCCGCTGATGCATATTATTGCAGCAAAAGCTGTCTGCTTCGGAGAGGCATTGAAACCAGAGTTCAAAGAGTATCAGAAGCAGGTAGTGAATAACGCGAAAGCACTTGCAGATGCATTGATTGCAGAAGGCTTCAATCTGGTAAGTGGTGGAACGGATAACCACTTGATGTTAGTAGATCTTCAGAACATGAACATTACCGGAAAAGAACTTCAGAACCGACTGGACGAGGTTTACATCACAGTCAATAAGAACTCAGTACCAAATGATCCGGCAAGTCCATTTGTAACAAGTGGAATCAGAATTGGTACACCGGCAGTTACAACAAGAGGACTGAAAGAAGAGGATATGAAGATAATCGCAAAACTGATCAAGATGACAGTGACAGACTTTGAGACAAAGGCAGATGAGATCAGAGATGAAGTTACAAAAATCTGCGAGAAATATCCATTATATGAATAAATTAATGTACCTATAATTAACGTCCTTATTAAAAACAAGAAGGAGGATATGATATGGAGTTAAAAACACCACTTTATGATGCACATGTGAAAGCAGGTGGTAAGATTGTTCCATTTGCAGGATATCTCTTACCGGTACAGTATGGAACAGGTGTTATCACAGAGCATATGGCAGTTAGAGAAAAAGCAGGACTTTTCGATGTGTCTCATATGGGAGAGGTATTGTGCCAGGGAAAAGATGCACTTGCAAACCTGCAGAAGCTGCTGACAAATGATTTTACCAACATGGTAGATGGGCAGGCAAGATACAGCCCGATGTGTAACGAGAATGGTGGAACGGTTGATGACCTGATCGTATACAAGCGTGGAGACAATGATTACTTTATCGTAGTTAATGCGGCGAACAAAGATAAAGATTATCAGTGGATGTTAGACCATCAATTCGGAGAGGTCACATTTACAGATGCATCTTCTGAGTATGGGCAGATCGCACTTCAGGGACCAAAAGCAATGGAGATCCTGAAAAAATTAACGGCAGAAGAGAACATTCCAAAGAAATATTATCATGCAGTATTCGATACAGAGGTAGCTGGAATCCCATGTATCATTTCCAAGACAGGATACACAGGAGAGGACGGAGTCGAGTTATATCTGGCAAGTGAAAATGCTGAGAAAATGTGGGATGCACTTTTAGAGGCCGGAAAAGACGAAGGGCTGATTCCATGTGGACTTGGAGCTAGAGATACACTTCGTATGGAAGCAGCGATGCCACTGTACGGACATGAGATGGATGATGAAATATCACCACTTGAGACAGGCCTGAAATTTGCAGTCAAGATGGGAAAAGAGGAAGACTTCATCGGAAAGAAAGCCATGGAAGAGCGTGGTGAGCCGAAGATTACAAGAATCGGACTCAAAGTAACCGGAAGAGGAATTATCCGTGAACATCAGGATATCTATGTTGGAGAAAAGAAAATCGGACATACAACAAGCGGAACACATTGTCCGTTCCTGGGATATCCAATCGCAATGGCATTAGTAGATGCCGGAAGTGTAGAAATCGGTAATAAAGTAGAAGTAGATGTAAGAGGACGTAAAGTCGAGGCAGAAGTCATAGCACTGCCATTCTACAAGAGAGCGAAATAAGTTTTGTTGAAGGATTAAAAAAGAGAATATATAAAAAAGGAGATTATTAAGATGGAAATCAGAGAAGGATTATTATATGCAAAATCACATGAGTGGGTAAAAGAAGAAGGAGATGTTGTTACAATTGGTCTTACAGACTACGCACAGTCTGAGCTTGGAGACTTAGTATTTGTAAATCTTCCGGAAGAGGGAGACAGCGTATCCGTTGGTGAGGCATTTGGTGATGTTGAGTCTGTAAAGGCTGTTTCCGATGTATATTCACCGGTTTCCGGAGTTGTGTGTGAGATTAACGAGGAGCTTTTAGATGCACCGGAATCTATCAACGGAGCACCATATGATGCATGGTTTATCAAAGTAAAAGAAGTATCTGAGAAAGAGGAATTATTATCCCCATCAGAATACGAGGCATTTGTAGCAAGCGAGCAGTAAGACAAAGACGGGAGGTGGACGGCATATGGGAAGCTATGTACCGAATACGTTAGAAGAACGTCAGGAAATGTTAAAAGAGATCGGATACAGTTCTATCGAGGATCTGTTCGCACATATTCCTGATGAGGTTAAGATCAAAGGCGGACTGAATATTCCGGAAGGAAAGTCAGAGCTGGAAGTCCGCAGAGAGATGGAAAATATTGCATCAAAGAATCAGGTATTTAAGACCATTTTCCGAGGTGCAGGAGCATACAGACATTTTATTCCATCCATAGTGAACAGTGTGATTTCAAAAGAAAATCTGCTGACAGCATATACACCGTATCAGGCAGAGATCAGTCAGGGAATCTTACAGTCCATTTTCGAGTATCAGACAATGATCTGTGATCTGACCGGAATGGACGTGTCCAATGCCTGTGTGTATGACGGTGCCGAGGCGGCAGCAGAAGGTGTGGCAATGTGCCAGGAGAGAAAGCGTAAGAAAGCCTTCGTATCCACAGTGATCTTGCCGGATGCACTGGCAACGATACATACGTATTGTCATGGAAATGGAATGGAGATCGTGGAGATTCCGGAAAAAGACGGCGTGACAGATCTGGATTATCTGAAAGAAAATATAGACGAGCAGACAGCATGTGTCTATATCCAGCATCCGAACTATTACGGTAATCTGGAAGATGCACAGGCAATCGGGGAAATTGCTCATGGTGCCGGGGCAAAATATATCATGGGTGTGAATCCAATCTCCCTTGGAATTATCAAGACACCGGCAGAGTACGGTGCAGATGTGGCAGTCGGAGATGGACAGCCACTGGGACTTCCACTTGGATTTGGAGGACCATACTTGGGATTTATGGCAGCCACAGAAGGCATGATGAGAAAGCTTCCGGGAAGAATTGTCGGTCAGACAGAAGATCATAATGGAAAGACCGGATATGTATTAACACTTCAGGCAAGAGAGCAGCATATCCGCAGAGAAAAAGCTTCCAGTAACATTTGTTCCAATCAGGCACTTTGTGCGCTGGCAGTTGGCGTGTACATGTCAGCTATGGGAAGTGAAGGAATCAAAGAAGCAGCGCTTCAGTCTGCTTCCAAAGCACATTATCTGGCAGCAGAGCTTGATAAGATCGGATTCAAAGTAGAGAATAAGGGAGAATTCTTCCACGAATTTGTAACTGTATCTGAAAAATGTCCTTGCGAAGCATTAAAGGCGCTGGAAGAGCATGGAATCCTGGGAGGATATCCACTTGGAAACCATCGAGTATTATGGTGCTGTACAGAGATGAACACAAAAGAAGAGATGGATGAAGTTATCCGCATTTTAAAGGAGGTGTAGAGCATGTTAGTATTTGAAAAAAGCAGAGCCGGACGAGGCATGAGCATGCTCCCAGCCTGCGATGTAGAAATCAAAAAACCTGGTGAGAAGGATGCAAGACAAAAAGAGCTTCACCTTCCGCAAATGTCTGAGAATGACCTTTCCAGACACTATACAGAACTGGCAAAGAAATCCCATGGAGTCAATGATGGATTCTATCCACTTGGATCTTGTACGATGAAGTACAATCCGAAAATTAATGAAGATATGGCAGCATTGCCTGGATTTACCCAGATCCATCCGCTGCAGCCAGAACATTCTGTACAGGGATGCCTGGAAGTTCTGAAAAAATCCGAAGAATACCTGTGCGAGATCACAGGAATGGACGGTATGACATTCCAGCCTGCAGCAGGAGCTCACGGAGAGTTTACAGGTCTGATGCTCATTAAGGCATATCATGAGAGCAGAGGAGACGAGAAGAGAACAAAAATCATTGTACCGGATTCTGCGCATGGAACCAACCCGGCAAGTGCTGCAATGGCAGGCTATAAGGTAGTCAGCATTGCATCTGCACCGGACGGAGGAGTAGACCTTGAAGCGTTAAAGGCAGCATGTGGAGAAGATACTGCAGGACTGATGCTGACCAATCCGAACACTGTCGGACTGTTTGACAAAAATATTTTAAAAATTACAGAAATCGTACATGAATGCGGCGGTCTTTGCTATTACGATGGAGCAAACCTGAATGCAGTTATGGGAACTGTAAGACCTGGAGATATGGGATTCGACGTGATTCACCTGAACCTTCATAAGACATTTTCAACACCTCATGGAGGCGGAGGTCCGGGAAGCGGACCGGTTGGCTGCAAGAGTATGTTGCTGCAGTTCCTGCCATCCTACAGAGTGGTAGAAAAAGAAGGGGCTCTGGCAATGGAGAAAGCCGAGCACAGCATTGGTGAGATGAAAGAATTCTATGGAAACTTCCTTGTAGTTGTCAAAGCACTGACTTACCTGATGACACTTGGAAAAGAAGGAATTCCGGAGGCAAGCCAGAACGCAGTTCTGAACGCGAACTATATGATGAACAAGTTAAAAGACCTCTATACAATGGAATATGATGAGGTATGCATGCATGAGTTTGTTATGAGTCTGGAAGATCTGAAGAAGAAAGCAGGCGTATCTGCAATGGATATCGCAAAAGGACTTCTGGATAACGGAATCCATCCGCCTACAATGTATTTCCCGTTAATTGTACATGAAGCGCTGATGGTAGAGCCGACAGAGACAGAGTCAAAAGAAGTACTGGATCATGCAATTGAGGTATTTCGTAAGCTTTACAATGACGCACTTGAGAATCCGGAAAGCCTGCTTCAGGCACCGGTGACAACACCGGTCACAAGAATGGATGAGGTAGAGGCAGCAAGACATCCGGTATTGAAATATGAGTTTGAATCATAATTCGCAGATGTAACAACAAGAATATAAAAAAATTGAAAAGAATAGGATAAGGGAATCGCATATGGTAGAGAAGATTACTTACATTGAGAGCGGTCAGTTTCATCCATATAAAAACCTTGCGGTGGAGGAGTATTTACTCCTCCACTGTGAGCCTCAGGAGTGTATTTTATATTTGTGGCAGAATCAGAATACCGTTGTAATCGGAAGAAATCAGAATGCCTGGAAAGAATGTAAAGTTGAAAGTCTTGAGGAAAATGGAGGACATCTGGCACGTCGTCTTTCCGGTGGCGGAGCGGTATATCATGATCTGGGAAATCTGAATTTCACATTTCTCGTATCAAAAGAAAATTACAGCATTGACAGACAGTTGGAAGTTATTGTCAACGCAGTGCAAAAGTTAGGTGCAAAAGCGGAGAAGTCTGGAAGAAATGACATTTTGATTGATGGAAAGAAATTTTCCGGAAATGCATTTTATGAGCAGGAGCAGCATTGCTATCATCACGGAACATTGATGATGAATGTGAACAAAGAGATGCTTTCCAAGTATCTGACTGTATCAAAGGAAAAATTACAGTCCAAAGGTGTGGACTCTGTAAAATCAAGAGTGACTAATCTGGTGGATTACATACCGGATCTGACATTGGAAGCATTGAAAAAAGCACTTCGTGAAGCATTTGAAGAAGTCTATGGCCTGACATCGAATGAGTGTAAGATGGAAGACCTGGATCAGAAAGAAATCGAAATGAGGACGAAACATTTTTCCTCCTGGGACTGGCGCTTTGGACGGAAAATTGATTTCCAGTATGAGATATCAAAGAGATTTTCGTGGGGGCAGATGAATATTCAGTTCCAGGTGGATAAAGGAAAGATTTCTGATGTCAATGTGTACTCAGATTCGCTGAAACCTATGACGATCGAGAAGCTTCCGAAGTATTTAAAAGGTATCCGTTATCATAAGAAGAATATTTGCTCGGAGCTTAGACTTTACTGGGCTGAGGACAAGCAGGAAGAAGAGATGATAGCAGATATTATCGAGTGGATAAAAGAGGAAGAACTCTAGCAGAAAAAATGTCTTTCCGAATTCAATTCAAGTGTTACATCCAGTTGAACGAGGTGGAAAGATATGAAAGAAGTTGTGGAAAAAGACACTGCCATCTGGCAGTATTGTGGATAATTACAGGAGGACATCAGTATGAGTGAGAAATATGATGTAATCGTGATCGGTGCCGGACCGGGAGGATATGTGGCTGCTATTAAGGCAGCGAAGCTTGGATTTAAAACGGCTGTTATTGAGGCAAGAGAAGCAGGTGGAACATGTCTGAATCGTGGATGTATTCCGGCAAAAGCAATGATTCATGCTGCAGAGGTATATAGAAGCGCAAAAGAGTGTGAGCGCTTTGGTATCCATGCAGAAAATGTAACATTTGATTTTGAAAAAATATTTGAATATAAAGAAGAGACAACAAAACAGCTTGTTCAAGGAGTAGAAGGACTTTTTAAAGGCAATGGTGTAGATCAGATTGCCGGAAAAGGAACCCTTCTTCCAGATAAGAAAGTAAAAGTTGTGTCTGAAAGTGGGGAACAGGTGCTGGAAGCAGAGCATATCATTCTGGCAGCAGGATCTAAACCGTTGATCCTGCCGATTCCGGGTATGGATCTTCCGGGAGTGCTTACCAGTGATGAGCTGTTCCGAATGAAGACAGTTCCAGAGAGCCTGACAATTATCGGTGGCGGAGTTATCAGTGTGGAATTTGCAACGGTTTACGCAGAACTTGGCTGTAAGGTGACAATTCTTGAGGCACTTCCGAGAATTCTTCCGAATATGGATAAGGAGATTTCTCAGAATCTGAAATTGATTCTGAAAAAACGAGGCATTGATATTCATACAGCAGCTGCAGTACAGGGCGTAGAGGCTGAAGGTGACCAGTATATCTGCAAATATATTGAGAAAGAAAAAGAACAGAGTGCAACTTCTCAGTATGTACTTTGTGCAGTTGGAAGATGTCCGAATACAGATGGTCTTTTCTCAGAAGATGCTACACCAGAGATGAACCGTGGACGTGTCGTTGTCAATGAGAAATTTGAGACAAGCATTCCGGGTGTCTATGCAATCGGAGATTTGATCTTTGGAGCACAGCTTGCCCATGCAGCAAGTGCACAGGGTATCCAGGTTGCAGAGCAGCTTGCAGGAAAAGAAATCTCTGTTGATGTCAATGTAGTTCCGGGATGTGTATATACAGATCCTGAGATTGCATCTGTCGGTATGACAGAGGATGAAGCAAAAGAAAAAGGCATTGCTGTTAAAGTTGGTAAGTTCATTATGAGTGCCAATGGAAAATCTCTCATTACAAAAGAAGAGAGAGGATTTATTAAAATTGTTGCAGAGGAAGAAAGCGGCGTGATCGTCGGAGCACAGATGATGTGTGCAAGAGCGACAGATATGATTGGTGAATTCGTAACAGCAGTTGCCAATAATATGACAATGTCACAGCTTCTGAAAGGTATGCGTGCACATCCGACTTACAATGAAGGAATCGGAGAAGCGCTTGAAGAGCTGGAAGGCGGAGCAATTCATGTAATGCCGAAGAAAAAGAAATAAAAGTGGCAGTAATTCCAAGGGGAATAGAAATTGCAGAAAAACTTGGAATGTAGATTTCAGAGTTGTCATTGTGGCATTTTTCGTGTATGGTGTAACTGTATATAATGATTACAAACAGCAGTGAAATTATAGGAAAAAGTTATTTAGACATTTAAGGAGGAGCTTGCAATGAGCAGCATATTTGACATATTAGGACCGATTATGGTCGGTCCGTCCAGTTCTCATACAGCGGGGGCAGTGCGAATCGGCTATACAGCCAGACAACTTTTCGGGGAGCCGGTAAAAAAAGCGGAAGTGTATCTGCACGGGTCATTTGCGGCAACAGGAGAAGGACATGGGACGGATAAGGCGATCATCGCAGGTCTTCTCGGAATGAAACCAGATGATCTTCGGATTCCGGATAGTTTTACAGTAGCAAAGGAAAGTGGCATGGAATTTGTCATTGATAAGAAAGAAATCAGAGGGGCACACCCGAATACAGCACGAATCATTATGGAAAATGATGTGGATAAAAAAATGGTAATGCAGGCATACTCTATTGGAGGAGGCCGGATCCGTGTCAGTGTTCTGGATGGAATCGAGGTAGATTTTAGTGGGGAGAGCAATACGTTGATCGTGCGGAACATGGACCGCCCGGGCTGTATTACAGAGGTAAGCGCGGCACTGAGCCGGGAGAAGATCAATGTTGCGACGATGCAGGTGTTCCGTCACAAAAGAGGCGGTCTTGCCGTTATGGTCGTAGAGACAGATCAGTCCATACCGGAAAATGTTGTGGCTGAACTGAAAATGAAAGAAGATATTCTGGAAGTAATATCTCTGAATCTGGAGGAGGGACGATAGTTATGGCATATCAGGCAGTGGATGAGATTATGGCAAGATGCGAAAAAGACGGTGTAGAATTCTGGAAAGCCGTTCAGCTTGAGGACTGCGAGGAAAACGGAATCAGCGAAGAAGAGTCCTGGAATCAGATGACACATATGTGGAACTCTATGAAAGAGAGTGTTGCAGCATATGACCCGGAGGCAATTTCCAGAAGTGGACTTGTCGGAAGAGAAGGAAAGCTGATGGATGCATATCGGGAGCAGGAAAAACCGTTGTGCGGCGATTTTGTATCAAAGATTATTGCAAATGCATTAAAAATGGGATGTAACAATGCCTGTATGAAGCGGATTGTGGCAGCTCCGACTGCCGGAGCCTGTGGAGTCATGCCGGCAGTTCTTGTTACTTATTATAAAGAATATGAAGCTTCAGAGGAAACCATGATCCAGGCGATGTATGTGGCAGCAGGAATCGGTCAGGTCATTGCGTCCCGTGCTTCACTGGCGGGAGCCTCCGGCGGTTGTCAGGCAGAGATAGGTTCTGCTTCCGGAATGGCAGCAGCGGCAATCTGTAGTGTACGCGGCGGAAGTAAAGAGCAGATGGGACATGCATGTGCCATGGCACTTAAGAATCTGATGGGACTTGTCTGTGATCCGGTAGCCGGGCTGGTAGAAGTTCCGTGTGTGAAAAGAAATGTAGGCGGTGCAGTCAACGCTTTGGCGGCAGCAGATATGGCACTGGCAGGAATCGCAAGCCACATTCCGGTAGATCAGGTCATTGATGCCATGGGCGAAGTCGGAATGAAGATGGACGTGTCACTCAGAGAGACAAGTATGGGTGGTGTCGCAACAAGTCCGAAGGGTCTTGAAATTGCAGAGAGACTTGGAATGTAAATATTACGAAAAGGAATGCCGGAGGGCATTCCTTTTTTTTGGAGAGTATGTTATAACAAAGATAAACAATCAAGTGTCATGAGTAAGGGAAAGAGGGGATAAATTATGTTAGATGAGCACATGGGACCGATTAAAAAATACAGTATACTGACTGTGGGGGCAGTCGTACTTGCACTGGCGAACTATGTATTTAAGTTTCCGAACCATTTTAGTTTCGGAGGTGTAGCCGGTTTTGCAGTTATTTTAAGTGGAATGTTTGGCGGTTCCGCCAGTACGTACACATTTGTAATCAATATGTTACTGTTATTGATCGCATTTCCAATATTGGGAAAGGAAGTTGCAATGCGGTCTTTCTATGTCAGTATCGTATTCAGTGGTGTGCTGGAAGTTGCGCAGTATGTGTATCCGATAGACAAGCCAATCACGAACCAGCCGGTGCTGGAGCTTGTATTTTCTTTTATGCTGCTGGCAGTGTGTTCCGCGATATTCTTCTTCATGGATGCGTCCAGCGGAGGAACCGATATTATTGCTTTGATATTAAAAAAGTATACGAATGTGTCAATTGGAATGGCATTATTGCTGGTAGACTTCGCAGTTGTTGTGATTTCTTTCTTTGTATATAATCCGACCGTTGGACTGTTTTCATTTGCCGGATTCCTTGCGAAATCATTTTTCATTGATTCCGTAATTGAGAGTCTGAACCTGTGTAAATATTTTACAATCGTGTCAGATAATGCTGATACAATCTGTGATTATATTCATAAAGAGCTGAATCACAGTGCGACCATTATGTCAGCGGAAGGCTCTTATTCACACGAGCCAAAGAAAGTTATCATGACCGTTGTGAACAGGGATCAGGCATTGAAACTGCGGAAATTCGTAAGAAGCGTAGAACCACACGCATTTATGATGATCACAAACAGTAGTGAGATCATTGGAAAAGGATTCCGGAATACGATGTAGGAAAATCGTGGTTAGAGTATGAAAATAAAGCAGGTGAATGAAGAGGATTTGTGACTTTTCATTCACCTGCTTTTTGTAAATATTAAGCTTGAACATATTGTTTTTTATAGTTTAAAGATGTACAATGATATTGAATATTTCTGCCATAAATGTCAAAAATATTCAATTATGTCATGCTAAATAAGGAAAATAAGTATTGGTTGAATGAAAATGACAAAATTGTATAGAATGTTCATAGGTAATTGATAAATGGTTTTATCAGCACTTGTGGATAACTCTCCCCTATATAAGGAGAAAAAAGGGTCAGTATTCAGAAATGTTTCTGAATTGACATAGAACATCAGATTTTGGGCGTATTTTAATAAGCCCAAATAAGTATTATGACAATTAAATATTTTTTCAGGAAACTAAAGGTTTCAGGCTTCTAATGTACTGTGGACAATTCATTGCATATGCAACGATTACGGTTAACTGGCTGGCAATGCCAGCGAGGAAAACATCAGCTTTTGTGGTGGTATGGTTTCTGGTCTTTCTACCAGCGATACACATATTGGTTTTGAAGTGATTGATGGAACGTTCTACAATAGTTCTTATTTTATAGATGCGATTCCATTCATCAGAATCACGTTGGATACCAGGAAACATGCGCAAATCCATGTTTTCATAGGTATAAGTTGTCCTGTCTCTTTTGGCAGAGCTGCAAGGGTTATCGCAATCACAAATCCAGCCTTTATGATAGTGTATTTTGGGGCAGATCCATTTGATACGGTCAGACCGTCCATTTTCCTTTGTAATGCTCTGGTATTTCATGGAAAGAGAAGGATCATTCGGGCAGGTTGGATAACCGTAGGCATTGTATCCAACCTTTTTGAGGGAACTTTCATTTCTGGGGTTATAAGGGATCAGTGCCCGGGAAAAATGAAAGTCATGGAATAACTTTCCATACAGCTCAACAGAATCAAAGGCAGAATCTCCAAGAAAAGTATCTGGATGAAAATCAGGATGGAGTGAGAAGTAGTCGCTGAGGACAGGGATAAGAGCAGAAGCATCACCGACCGATTTATCTTCATCAGGAGAATCCGATTTTTTTTGCACAGAAAGTTCAGGATGAGAAGATTTGAAGTCGCTGTCATCAATAAAAGAGATGTGTCTTACAATTCCTAAGCCGTTCGTAAGAATGGCAAATTTATCGGCATAACAGAAATGTCTATTGATATACATCTGTTTGGCATCAGGGCAGGAAGCAGCTTGAGAGGGCATTAGTCCGTAAGCTATCTTATAAGGATCGATGTCAGGTTTGTCTTTATAGAAGACTTTAAGCTTCTTAATCAGAGCGTTGAGAGTTTTTGGATTATTTTCGGTAACATAAAGTTCAATCCCAGATGTATCAAAAGTAAGCATCTGAGAAAGAGAAGAATCGATCAGTTGTCAAATGGGTTCGGTGTAATCAACCATACGTTAAAACATAAGTTCGATATAAGGCTCAAAATCATGCTTAAAGCGAGACATTAAAGAAGCATCAGGAACCTTAGTGAAACTACAGAATGTTCTTAATTCTTTGCATAGATGCAAAAAGAGCAGAAGCAGGGAATCGGTAGGAATGGAAAAAATCTTCTGAAGGATAAAAGCAGAAAGAAATCCCTGCAAAGGGTAAACTCGTTTACGGCCGATAGAAAGATAAAAGGCAGTAAAGAATTCTGAAGGAATAAATTCATTCAAATCGAAGTGGTCCGACAAAAGCGAAAAGAAAGAAGGAGGGTCATCAAGGAATGAGTTTTGACAGTCTGAAAAAATGTCGCTTAAAGAAATCTGGTGGTATTTAGCAGCCATAAATTTTCTCCTTTCTGGTGTGTGGATGTACTGGTGTCGTTACCTATATTTTACCACTGGAGGAGAGAAAATTTATATAAATCAAGTGAGAAAACTCAATAAAATCAAGGGTTTACGGCGTTTGTAAAACGCCTATAGAATGTTCAGTGAAGGAGAAGGATTTATGGATATTAAGAGAGATAAATATTTGAATGATTTAATCAATCGTATGCATAACGGAATGATTAAGGTTGTAACAGGTATTAGAAGATGCGGAAAATCTTATCTTTTATTTAACATTTTCAAGAATTATTTATTAGAGCAAGGAGTACCTGCATCACATATTATTATGATTGAATTGGATCAGCGTAAAAATAAAAAGTATCGTGATCCAGATGTAATATTAGATTATATTGAATCTTTGATAGAAGAAGATGGACAATATTATATTATGTTAGATGAAGTACAGATGTTGCAGGAATTTGAAGAGGTTTTAAATTCACTTCTTCATATCCGAAATGCGGATGTATATGTAACTGGTAGCAACTCTAAATTTTTATCTAAGGATGTGATTACTGAGTTTAGAGGAAGAGGCGATGAAATTCATATTTATCCTTTAACTTTTAAAGAGTTTATGGAAGCTTATGATGGTGATATGTATCATGGATGGGCAGAGTATGTTGTATATGGGGGACTTCCGTTGACTGTAACGATGAAAACAGAAGAACAGAAGATTAGTTATTTGACAAATTTATTCAAAGAAACTTACCTGAGAGATATTATCGAAAGGTATCATATTGAAAAAATACAAGAACTTGAGGATTTAATTAACATTCTGGCTTCTTCGATTGGCTCACTTACAAATCCGCCGAAGCTTGAAGCTACATTTAAAAGTGTGATTCAGTCAACAATCAGTTTGAATACTATCAGACAATATATCGAATATTTAGAAGATGCTTTTATCATTAACAAAGCAAATCGTTATAATGTGAAGGGGAGAAAATATATTGGCACTCCATTGAAATATTATTTTGAGGATGTGGGACTCAGAAATGCAAGACTAGGATTCAGACAAGTTGAAGAAACACATTTAATGGAAAATGTTATTTACAATGAATTACGAAGCAGAGGTTATTCTGTAGATGTCGGTATGGTAGAAAAACGTGGGGTTAACAAAGATGGAAAAGAATATAGAAGTCAACTGGAAATTGATTTTGTGGCAAATCTAGGAAGTAAACGTTATTATATCCAGTCGGCATTCAGTATGCCGACTGAAGAAAAGCGTATTCAGGAAAAGGCATCTCTTGTAAATATAAATGATTCTTTTAAGAAAATTATTGTTGTAAAAGATATTGTAAATGTTACGAGGGATGAAGATGGAATTACGACAATGAGTATTTATGATTTTTTGTTAAAAGAAAATAGTTTGGAATTGTAAGAGGCGTAGAGCCGCACGCATTTATGATGATCACGAACAGTAGTGAGATTATCGGAAAAGGATTTCGGAATACGATGTAATATATAAAAGCTGGGAGAAAGTCTTCCAGCTTTTATATATTATAGAGCCAGTTGTATTCCTGGCGGCGAAGTTCTATTTTCTGTTCTACTTCTATCATATCCTGAGACGAAAACCTCGGATAGAGGATAAACGGGTTATCTACCGGTGGCGGATTCTGACAGGAAGGGCACAACTGACAGGTGCAGTTATAGAGTGCTTTGTGACAAGAGGAACACTCATGCCGATTCCATACGAAACACTTTTTATCCTGATTATAAAAATGACGGTACATTCGTTTATCCAGAGGAGACATCTTGTAAGCAAGTACATGATTATACCATCGGTAGTACTTACTGAGAGCGCAGGAAGCAGCGTCATAACTGATCTGAAATGCATATGCCAGATCATCTGCGTTTCTCAGGCGGGAGTAGTGGATAGCCATACTTGGAGTCAAAACCATTCCGGCAAATAGATTAGCTTCTTTTTCCTGCTCTTCTTTTTCACCTTCGTGTCCCAGAATAATATGACCAAGTTCATGCATCTGCGAAAACCGAGGGCGTTGTCCCGGTATACTGGAATTATATAGCACCAGATGATTCGTGCGATCCATAAAAGCATCCTCGGAATAGAGCGTGCACATCTGATAGAGTTCGGGATTCTGTTCTGAAACCTCATGATAACTCATCAGACGATAACCGTAATGTGCAAAAACTTCCTTGCATGAAAATGGGAAGGAGCGGATCTGGCAGTATTCATATACATCAAGCACTGCCGCGTAAACTTTCTCGTAATTCAAAATTTAACCTCATTTCAGTTCGGATAGTAACTGAATCAGACGAAGCTTTTCTTCAGACGAAAGATGCTTGCCATTTCTGGCAATTAAATTCTCTATATCATGGAATCCAGGTTCTTCTGCCGGTTCCGGACGGGTAGTTGTTCCTGTGGTCAGTGTATCAAGTTCTTCTACCGTAATACCAAGATGATGGCAGATGGTCAGAATATTGTCTACTCCGGCTTTTCCAACACCATTTTTAATAATTCCATAGAGCGTTGTATATGGAATTCCACATTCAGCAGCGAAAGATTTCAGATTGTATCCACGTTCTTTTATTAATGTTTCCAGAAACTTTGCTTTTTCCATATCAATAATCCTCATTTTCTAATTTTCTAATAGAGTGTAAGAGCTTACTTCTAGTTTACATTCTAAATTCCAAATTGTAAATCAAAAATAAATTCGAAAAAAAGTATTGACAAAATTCGAAATTCGGAATATGATACAAGAAATCGAACAAATGTTTGTATATATGTTGCCTTATTTGAAATCAAAAGTCAATACTTGGCAGAAAGAATCGCATTTTAAATAAGCTGCATTTTGAGTGAAAGACATATTTTACGGCCGGTCTTCTCATTTCAGAAAATATTTGTTTGATAAGAAAAATGATAATTACAGGAGGAAGAAAAATGAACACAAGAATTTTACGAGAAGTACCGGAAAAAAGAGAACGGTACGTGAAACATTTTCAAATGAAAGAAAAAGGAACGGCAGCAGCTGTGTATGCTGTACCAGTGCATTATGAAGAGAATGGAAACTGGCAGGAGATTGATAATCGACTGGAAAGTGCTGTTCAGGGAGGAAAAAGGATTTATCAGAACAAAGCATCCAGAGTTCATGTATGTTTTGCGGAGCAGGCAGGAGATGAAAAGCTAGTTTCTGTTGAAAAGGATGGAAAAGAGCTCTCCTGGACTATGGAGACAGCGAGCGTAATGTCCGAAAGAGGAGATGCAAAAGGTTCACAGGGGATTTCCACACAGAGAAATGTGAAGGCGGGAAGCTTTCAGGTGTTATCAGAGCCGGAATTTCTTAAAAATCCAGAAGAGTTAAGGGCAGAATACAATGATGAAATTCAAAATTCTGAAGAGAATGTGAATTTTGAAGAGGATGAAATTCGAGATTCAGAATCAGATGAAATTTTTGATAACACGGACAATGAGATTCGAAATTCAGAAATAATGGAATCAGAATCAGGACCAGGACCGGAGCAGGAGTTACTATTAGATGAAACACAGATCCGCCAGATTATGGGAGTACCACATCTGGCGAGTGAAGGAATGTATGAGGATATTCTTCCGGGAGTAGACCTGCACTATACGATTGAAGGAGAACGTATAAAAGAGAATATTCGTTTAAAAACAAAAGAGGCGGCAGGATATCCATTAAAATTTCATTTTAAACATAATGGGATGGTCATGAAAAAAGAATCAGATGGAAGTCTTGGTCTTTATCTGGAAGATCAGAAAAGGGAAGCTGCATTCAAACTGGAAAAGCCATACATGTACGATCAGAATGGAGAGATTTCCGAGCATGTAGAACTGCTGGTTGAGTCCGGTGATGGTGAAAGCACTTTGACAATAGTTCCTGATTCACAATGGCTGATGGAAGAAAGCAGAGCTTATCCGATAGTGATTGACCCAAGAACAGAGACGAGTAAGACAAGGTCCAATATTGAGGATACATATATCTTTCCAGGTGGAAGTAAGCCGGAAAATGCAGATCTGGTATATGCATTTGGTTCATTTCTGGCAGGATATTCTGCAGAGAATAGCAATAACCGGGCATTACTTCGATTTAAAAATCTGCCGGATATTGGAAAAGGCTCTATTATCTATGGGGCGACAATGTATATCTGGCAGTATCAGTATAATACTTATGGAGTTGCAAAACTTCCGCTGCTTGCACAGGAAGTGACAAAAGACTGGACTGAAAAAACAGTGAGATGGCATAATCAGCCAACTGTAAATGGAACGATACTGGATTACAAAGAAGTTGCGCAGGTAAAAAATGGAAGCAGTATTACAATCACTCCGATTGGATTTGATGTGACGCGTCTTGTACGTCAGTGGTATAACACAGGTAAGAATTACGGAATCATGGTGAAATCAGCATATGAAAATGACTCTACAGTGGCGAACCGTGCTTATGCAAGATTTTATTCTTCTGATCATCCAACTATGGCATCAGACCAGTATCCGAGTGGTGTATTCTATTATCGAAATGTGGATGGTCTGGAAGATTACCAGAGTTTTCATGAACAGCAGGCCGGACGTGCCGGATGTGGATATACCAATGACTTTAATGGAAATCTTGTATGGATTCATCCAGACACTCAGACAGAGGGAGGTCCACTTACAACTGAAATTAATCATGTATACAACTCCAGTGCAGCTTCGGTTTCATCCCGTCTTGGATATGGATGGACACTGAGCTGTCTGCAGAAGCTTGAGTCAACAGGCATTACAGATTATCCATATGTCTATACTGATGCAGATGGAACAAAGCATTATTTTTATAAAGACACTGCAGATGGCGGAAAATTAAAGGATGAAGATGGACTTGGTCTTATTATTACAGATTCTACAGGTGCAGATTATGATCATTGGAAATGCATAGAGACAAAGGACAAGATGAAATATACCTTTGGAAAGGATGGATATCTTCGTTTTGATGAAGACCCGGATGGAAATAAAGTGACTTATGAGTATGAGCCAAATTCTACTCAGAATTATATTCCGTACATTACGGATCCGACTGGAGCAAAGATTGAATTTGTCTATAAAAATGATGCGGCCCTTTCAAGAATTACAGCAATCAAAGATACAAGTGGACGACTGATTCAGTATATGTATGATAATGCAGGAAATCTTTCCACAATTACTTATCCGGATGGAGAGAAGACAACCTTTACTTATGATTCCGGCCACAGACTTTTAAGTGTGACAAATCCAGAGGGATACAGCATTTCTTATCAGTATACCAATGATTTTCGCGTACCTCGAATCAGCAGAATTACGGAAAAAGGCTCAGAAAATCAGCTTGGACAGGAGATGAAGATTTCTTATACAAATGGTAATATCACCACTTTTGAGGAACCAGGACTGGATGGAGATATTGAACAGACTGCTGATAATCAGAAGACAGTCTATCATTTTGATAATATGGGACGCCCGACTGATGTGCTGGAAAATGATGGATATGCCAACTGTTACAGTTATTACACATCAGGAATGAAGAATCATAAGCTTGGCAAAGAAGGAACTGTTCAAAAGACGGTGTATAATCTTTTGAAAAATCCAGTGTTTGACTCAGCATATGGTCTGACTGACTGGTATACTTACAACCTCTCAGAGAATAAGAAAGGTACGATTACCACAGATCAGGGCTATATTGGAACAAAGAGCGCAAAGCTTGCAAAGACAACCGCAGAATCAGAAGAAGGAATTGGTCAGGATGTAACACTGCAGCCGGGAACTTATACACTGTCTGCATACATGAAGACAGCAGATATAAAGGCAGACAGTAATGGAAATACAGATGGAAAAGGTGCATGCCTGATGGTACTTTTGCCAGATGGAACGCGAATTCAGAGCGACCGCATGCTGACAGAACCAACGGACAGTGAAGTTGATGGAGGATGGGAGAGAATCTCATTAACATTTACACTTGCAGAGCAAAAAACGGTGACAGTATTTGCCGGAATTCTCGGTATGACCGGAACTATGTATATCAGCGGTGTGCAGCTGGAAGAAGGAAAAGCAGCAAATAAATTAAATCTTCTCTTGAATTCCGGATTTGAAACACTGTCAGAAAGTGCACCGGCGAACTGGACATTTTCCGCAGATGTACAGGGAACAAAATATAAGACCGACAGTACACACGGTCGTTGTGCTGTTATGGCAGGACGCAGAGACAAGGCACTCAGCTGTAAGCAGACGGTGCATGTGTCCGGTTCAGAAGGTGATATTTATTCATTGAGCTGTTATGTAAAAGGATGTGGAATTCCAGATAAGAAATTCCAGCTTGTAGCAGAGGTCGTCTATGGAAATAATGATGTGAAGAAGCACGAGTTCCCGTGTAATCCGAATATTAATGGCTGGCAGTTCGCAGGTGGAGTATTCAGCACAGATGACGGAGATAATATGACGAATAAAACATACAGTGCAATCCATGTATATCTGCAGTATGACAATCAGATGAATGAAGTTATGATTGATGGAATGCAGCTGACAAGAGATGATGGAGAAAGCTACGTTTATGACGGAGAAGGTAATCTGATCAGTGCTGTCAGTGCAGCTGAGAAAGCACAGTTTACCTATGATAAGAAATCATCACTGACCAGAATGGGAGGCATTGAGGGAACTGCATTTGAGTATGGGTATGATAGTAAGAAACATCTGACAAATGCGGCAAATTCAGAAGGTGTACGATACCGCTTTACATATGATGAAAAAGGGCAGCCAGTTGGAATGACGGTAGAAGCTGGGAAGCATCTGGCGCCAGTAACACCGGGAAGAATCTATTACATTCGTGATCAGTATTCCGGTCATTATATGGAAATTCAGGGAAAAGAATTGTCTACACCGGTTCTGCTTCAGGTATTTACCGGTGCTGATAATCAGAAATGGAAGGTAATTGACTGTAAAGATGGATATATCAATCTGGAGCCTCAGAATGCACCTGGAACAAGATTAGATTTGAAGAGAAATGCACAGAATGACGGTGCAGTTATACAGATTTACAGCCACAATAATCATGATTCTCAGAGATGGAGACTGCATCCGAACCAGGATGGAAGCTATCAGCTGAGCAGTAAAGGAACTAATGACAAGAAAGGTGCGTCCAACTGGGCGAAGAGTACTGAGGCAGGACAGGCAGTATTAAATTATCCACTGACAGAAGGCAATACATTCCAGAACTGGCATTTTGAACCGACAGATGAAGGAAGTGTATCTGCAGTGCCGGAAGATGGAAAAGTCTATTACATCCGTGGGCGCAGATCCGGGCAGTATGTAGATGTACAAGGAATCGGCACAGCGGCAGGAACAAGAGCAATGCAGCATTATTACAATGGCGGTAAGAATCAGCAGTTCCGTCTCACAAAATATGAAGGAATCTATTATTATCTGGAGCCGTTGCATGCACCGGGAATGATACTTGCAAAATCTGGAACTAATTCCAGTGGATATCCAAGACTTGCACTGGAAGCAAAATCAGACGGAAAGCAGAATCAACTCTTCTGGTTTGATGAGACAGAACCGGGAAAAGGAACCGGGTATGCGATTGTCTGCAAAGATGGGACAGCGCTGGATGTCATGAATTATTCCTATGACTGTAATGCAGATATTATAATGACGGCACATACAAAAGTGCAGGATAATAAGTGGTGGATTCTGGAAGAGTGCAGTGACCGTATGGAGTTCTCCATGGAATATACATCTGATGGAAGACAGATAAAAAAGGTTACGGATGCGCGAGGTAATGAGACAAATTATGCTTACGATGAGAAAAATCAGTTATTAAGCAAAATAACGGATGCACGAGGCAATGAGACAAGCTATACTTATGATCCAAATACCGACCGTCTGACAACTGTTAAAAGAACGGTCGGCGGTCAGGAGATGCAGGTAGAGTACACATATGATAAGGACAAACCGAAAACAGTTAAAAGAAATCATGGGGTTACTTACCAGTATGGATATGACAGTTACGGCAATGAGACAGAGATATCTGTGGGCGGCACTGTACTGGAGAAGACAGCTTATAAGAACAGAAATGGTCTGACAGACCGGGTGACATATGCGACAGGGGAGTCCATCCGTAATGAATATGATGACAGGGAGCAGTTAATCTCTCAGTATCTGGTGAAAAAAGACGGAACAGAAGAAAAGTTATTTACCAATACTTATGATAATTATGGAAATGTAGTGTGTCATGTGAACCACAGGAACAATCAGATTAATCATTATCAGTATGATTTTATCGGAAGAATTCTGGGAAAAGACTCATCAGACGGTATGAGACTCCGGACAGTATACGATGATAAAAATCGTGTGAAATCATGTACTTATCTTGTAGAGGGTAAAGGAAATACAACTGAATATATCTATGGAGAGGCAGAAAAACTTCAGAAACCAGGTCTGAATTACGGCGTGCGTATCAATGGAAAAGATTGTGTCGATTATATTTATGACGTACTTGGCAGACAGGACAAACAGATTACCAGACTGTCTGATACAAAGACAATGGAAGTAGAATATACCTATGTTCCGGGAAAAGAAAAGGGACTCACAACGACATTGATTGAGTCTGTGAAAACAGAAGACGGAACATTGTATTACAGCTACGATGCTGCCGGGAACATTACAGAAATCTGGGAAAAGAAGAGGAACGAAAGCAGTAAAGTCCGCAAAGTAAGATATTTCTATGATGAGCTGGATCAGCTGATTCGAGAGGATAACAGATGGCAGAACCAGACGATTGTGTATACATATGATGCCGGAAGCAATATTACAACCTGTAAGACCTATGCTTATACAGAAGCTGATACAGTGACTGGTACAGCAAAAACTACAGAAACTTATACTTACGGAAACAGTGCATGGAAAGATCAGCTTACTGAGTACAGAGGTCAGAAGATCCGCTATGATGCAATGGGTAATCCAATTAGTTACCGCGGAATGACTATGGAATGGGAGCAGGGCCGCAAACTGAAAAAGATTACAGGAAATGGTGTGACGCAGAGTCACAGTTATGATGCAGATGGAATTCGTATCAGAAAAGTGGTAAACGGAGTAACAACACAATTCTACACAAACGGAACATCTATTCTTGCACAGAAGAGCAGCGATGGAACACGACTGGATTTCTTATATGATGATCAGGGCAAACTTTTTGCTATGGAGTATGAAGGAGAGCGATACTTCTATAAGAAAAATATCCAGGGAGATATTACAGGACTTGTTGACAAGACTGGAACAGAGGTAGTAACTTATACTTATAATACATGGGGACTTCTGACGGGAACAACCGACCGTTCAGGAAAAGGACTGGCAGGGAAGAATCCATTCCGTTACCGTGAGTATTACTACGATGTAGAACTTGGACTTTATTATGTATCCAGCCGTTATTACGATCCAGAGACAAGAAGATTTTTGAATGCAGATGATCCAGATGTTCTAGAAATTCAGTCAGATCTTCAGGATAAGAATTTATATGTGTATTGTGATAATAATCCAGTTGTCCGAGTAGATGAAGATGGAGCAGTCTGGCAACTTGCACTTGCAGGAGGTGGAACTATGGCTACGGGTTCACTAGTTGCTGGATTAGGAGCAATTACACCTGCAGGCTGGGTAGCAATTATAATTGGCGTAGTAATAATAGCAAGTATAGCAATTGTTAAAAAGCGCAATTCCAAATTACAGATTGGAAACAAATTGCAAATTTGCAGAACAAAAAACAAAACTTTATATGCAAAATCAAAAAGGAAAACAGGAGTTGATGCAAGGGGAGGACATCAAAAAGATAAATGCAAGTCAAAGAAAAATCGTCATGAAAAAGGAGACACTAGGAGAAAGTTAGATCAGGGAGGTAGTAAAGCCAGAAACAAACCGAATTATAAATCAAGAAGTAATAAAAGAAATAGATAAAGAGGGGAGCGTCGATATAATAGATAGTTGTGTTGCGAGGATAAGTGAAAAATGGTTTATAATTAAGAGGAATAGTAATAGATTTTGAATGGAGAAAATCCTCGAATCATTAGTCAACTGATGGTTCGAGGATATAGATAGACTGAAATGTATATTAAAAACATGGTTTTCCGTTTGCAATAAAATATATATTTGGTAAAAATATGAATACAGTATATAAATATAGGGCTCATTAAAATTTTTGAAAAAAAGTTTATATTGTTTAGTAACAATATAAAAAATTAAAGACGAAACTTAAGAAATAATAAAATACAAACAGATGGAAGTGAAAGAAGTACATCAAAAAGGAAAAGATGAAAGTTTTCATATAGAAAAATAGAGTAGAAGGGTGGTAAGATTATGATATTTCAGGAAGTGCCGTTGAATGTAGTTCTTACAATTTATTCAGAAGATATAGATGAAGATTACATTTATGGGAAAATCGTTATGCGCAATGAAGAAGAGGTTATTATTGCACAAATAAATGATAAAGGAGAGAATGACGGTTATCTGTATCTCCAATGGGAAGGTATTTATCGGATTGATTATGAATCAAGTTATGAAGAAAGAATTGAACGATTATATCAGGCAAAAAATCAATATCATGAAGAATTAATGTTTCCGAAAAAAGAAGATACACTTTTGAAAAATTTATTAAATTGGGCCTTTTGTGAGAAGAAGATAGTTTCTATATATTTTGCGGACAGTGATATGGAAGTGGAAGGATATTTGAAAAATGCTCAAGGCAGCCAGATTGCTCAGGTAGGTGTGTATGAAGCTGTTTTTGAAGCGGGGAACTCATTTGTAGATGTCACGAAAGCGCAGTATATTCATGTTGATTCAAAAAGGGCGAGAGATGCAGAAATTGTATTGAGGTACAAGGAGAATGAACAATGATAGATGGGGATATCAAAAATGCATGTGAAAATTCGAAAATGATTTGTATTGGATTGCGAAATGATCCGGCAGATGATTACTTAGTTGGTTATGTAGAGTGTTGTGATGAGGAAGGAATTATATTTTGTAATGTTGATTATCGGGGAATGAAAACAGGATATATATACATGACAAATGATAAGGTAACAGGAGTGATGTATAAACCCGATTATATACAAAAGCTGAAAATTTTAATGAATAATAAAAAACAGAAGTATAAGAAAATTTTTGGTAATGCTGATATAAAAGAAATTCCTGTAAAAGAGTATTTTTTAAGATGGATTTTCACTAATAAAAAGATGATATTGGTCAGAGACAAGGATGAAGAGTTTAAGGGGATTCTAGAGTCGATTTCGGAAGAAACAGTGAGTATAAAAGTAATTGATAAGATTACTGAAAAAAGAAATGGGTATACAGTTCTTTTGCGTTCGCATATAGATTATTTTTCTGTTTAAATATCGGATTTAGAAGATACGAATGATAAAAAGCAAGGGGAAAAAATATGTATAATTTGACAGGAATTTATCAATTGATGAGAACTGAAGCTTTATTTTTGGTATTGGGGGAATGCTTATTATCATTGTAAATCTTCCGTTGAAAAAAAAGAAAAAAGAGATGAAAGATTTATTATATGGAATATTGTGTATAATTCTATCAATAAGTACTGTGATATATTATACATATGTAACCACACATCCTCAAATCAAATATTTTGAGGGGAGTTATGATCAAGTAATTCGTCATAAGACATTTAGTGGAAATGAATTTGTGTTTAAAGATAGTGAAGGGACAATGGGATTTTATATAAGTTTACACTCGAAGGAAAAGATTTATCCGAATGATTTTGAGGAAGGAGTAAAGTATAGAATATTTTATGAAGATCGTACGTCGATAATTGTAAAGGTCGAAAAGTTAGGTCCTTAAATTTGAAATATTCTATTAAAAATGGAATCGTAAAGCGAAAAGGAGCGGCTTGTCTACCGGTCGTTCCTTTTTTGCACTCATTTTCAGGGAAGGGAAGGTGAAAAAATGAAATATCAAATATATACAGTCATTAGTTTGGCAGGTGGTGCAATTGCCACAGTTTTTGGAGGATGGGATCAGGCATTACAGACATTGTTGCTGTTTATGGTAATAGACTGGCTGACAGGAGGTGTCCTGTTACCAGTGGTATTTGGAAAAAGCCCAAAATCTCAGAATGGCACACTGGAAAGCAGGGCAGGGTTTAAAGGCCTTTGCAGAAAGGGCATGATGTTATTTTATGTTCTGATTGCAGCAAAACTGAATCTGCTGCTGGGAGTGAATTATGTGAGAGATACGGTGTGTATCGGATTTATTGTCAATGAGCTGGTATCTATTGTTGAAAATGCAGGGCTGATGGGAATGCCTATGCCGGAGGGAATACAGAAAGTAATTGACATTATGAAGAGGGAATCTGAGAGAAACTGAACAGAACATTCAGAAAAATCAAAGAAAAAAGAAAGAAGGTGAAAAGCGTGAAAATAGTGTCAGAGATTATGAAAGAAAACCCCTGCTATAAAGCAGGGAAAAAGATAAAGGTGAAGGGATTGATGCTTCATTCAGTAGGATGTCCACAGCCGGATGCAGCTACATTTATAAAAAGCTGGAACCGGGCAGAATATAAAAGAGCGTGTGTACATGCATTTATTGATGGAAATAACGGGACAGTGTACCAGACGTTGCCGTGGAATCACAGAGGATGGCATTGTGGAGGAGCTGGAAATAATGAATATATTGGTGTAGAACTGTGTGAGCCGGACTGCATTGTCTATACTGGAGGAAGTACATTTTCATGTTCGGATTTAGGAAAGGCAAGAAAGGTTGTACAGCGTACATATGAATCTGCGGTCGAATTATTTGCATATCTGTGTGCGCAATATGGGATGGATCCAATGAAAGATGGTGTAATTCTAAGCCACCGAGAAGGACATGCCAGAGGAATCGCATCTGATCATGGAGATCCGGAACATTTGTGGAGAGGGCTTCAGATGGGATATACAATGACTGGATTTCGCAAAGATGTGAAGAAAGCAATGGAACAAGGAAACGGAAAGGATGATTTGAAAGATAGTGGGAGAACAGAAACTCAGCCATATCTGGTCAGAGTATCCATTCCTAATCTGAATATCAGAAAAGGTCCGGGAACGCATTATGGAAAAACAGGAAGATATACTGGTGTGGGCGTTTTTACTATTGTGGAAGAAGCAGATGGCCAGGGAGCAGCCAGGTGGGGAAGACTGAAAAGTAGAAGTGGCTGGATTTCCCTGGATTATACCAGAAAAATATCCGGGGAGAACTTACAGGATTGATTGACAAAACTGGAACGGAGGTAGTAATTTATACTTATAATATAGGAGAACTTGACCGGAATATTGAAAAGAAGTAAATTCGTTAGAAAGGGGAAGAAGAAATGACAAGATATGGAGCGATTTTTTACATTGGAGGGTTGTGTTATCTTGGCTGGGAAGGATGTACTGAAGGTACAAGAAAGTCGATTAAAGCAATAGGACGTTCTCCAAGATATTATCCTGAAAAATATGTTCTTCCTAATGAACGGTTTAGAAAAATATTTTGACTTGAAAAAAAGAAGATACCTAAATGGTCAATTGTTTTATTTTACACATCATATGTATATATAGGATTATTTCTTTTGAGTATAGTATTGTTTATATTTTTAACACATAAAGAGGATGTAATACTTATAGCTCGGTATATATGGATTGCAATAACAGGTCCGGTTTTGGTATATAGTGTATTTTTTGATTGGTTATATAGTCGTAGTCTAAAAATAGACCGATAATTAAATTTGTAAGCGAAAAGGAGCAGCTTGTCTAACGGTCGCTTCATAAAGGGCAAGGGGAAGAAGTATGCATAACTTGACAGGAATTTATCAAGCGATGAGAAATGAAGGTTTATTTTTTGGTATTGGGGGAATTCTTATTATCATCGCAAGTCTTCCGCTGAAAAAAAGAAAAAAGAGATGATAGATTTATTATTTGGAGTATTATGTATAATTCTATCAATAAATACTGTGATATATTATACATATGTAACCACACATCCCCAAATCAAATATTTTGAGGGGAGTTATGACGGATTGAACCATTATAGGACATATGGGGAAACGGAGTATTCATTTAAAGATAATGAGGGGATAACAGAATTTATTTTGGATTCACATTCGAAGAAAAAGATTTATCCGGATGATTTTGAGGAAGGAGTAAAGTATAGAATATTTTATGAAGATCGTACGTCGATAATTGTAAAAGTTGAAAAGTTAGATCCTTAAATTTTTTACTAAAAACGGAATCTAAAAAGATATTCAGAAAGGGGGAAATAAAACGATGTGGCATATATGGACACTGGATGATTGGGAAAAGAATATAGATTTGGAAAGAAGTGGACATCGGTGTGGATTGAGGTTACGTTTTGATAAAGAGGTAGATAGCGAAGTACGCAGAGCATGTAAGGAGTTTGCTGTTTTTTTGAGAAGAGAATATTTTTTCCCGATTCGAGTGGTTATATATGTAAAGGCACGTGAGCGTATAATAGCAATGGATGGAGACAAATGTTGTGGAATATTTTGGTGTATGCCAGATGACTATACGATTGAACCATACATACGTCTGGCAGCAGGAGATTATGAAAAATTATGCAAGAAATGGGGGAAGGATAGTGCGCTGACAAATATACTGCTGTGTATGGCACACGAGTTGACACATTATTTTCAATGGATTAATTCAATAAAATTAACCCCTATAGGGAAAGAACGTCAGGCAACTAATTATGCGGATTATGTGTTAGAAGATTATGCTGAAACAAGGGAACACCCATAGAAAAATGTTGCTATAAAATAAGGAAGAAATGACAATATATGGAGTGATTTTAAGAATATTTGGTTACATTTTTTGCATGTGTTATCTTGGATGGTTAGCATGTACTGAAGGGACAAGAAAGGCAATTGAATCAATAGGGCGTTCTCCAAGATATTATCCTGAAAAATATGTTCTTCCTAGTGAACAGTTTAGAAAAATATTCCGACTTGAAAAAAGAAGATACCTAAATGGTCAATTGTTTTATTTTACACATCATATGTATATATAGGATTATTTCTTTTGAGTATAGTATTGTTTATATTTTTAACACATAAAGAGGATGTAATACTTATAGCTCGGTATATATGGATTGCAATATCAGGTCCCGTTTTGGTATATATGATGTTTTTTAATTGGTTATACAGTCGAAGCCTAAAAATAGACCGATAATTAAATTTGTAAGCGAAAAGGAGCGGCTTGTCTGCCGGTCGCTTCATAAAGAGCAAGGGGAAAAAGTATGTATAACTTGATAGGAATTTATCAAGCGATTTGAAATGTCCTATTAAAAACGGAATCTTAAAAGATATTCAAAAAGAGGAAATAATACGATGTGGCATATGGGCACTGGACGACTGGGAAAAGAATATAGATTTGGAAAATAAAAAATATGCTGATAATAATTTGGTTTATTTTAGAGTTCATATTTAATTATGTGATACCTAATGTTACAATTGCAGTTTGGCTTGCGGAACTTATGCTTTTGAATATGCATATAACTATTGAAAAACGTAAAAATATTCTACCTGATTATCCAAGGGAAGGTTGCATTAAGCCGCCGGCTCAAATTCAATTTTTATTTAAAAAAATGGATACTCGTTTAAAAGACATTCCTAAAGAGATGTATTATTCGACGTTAATACATAGTATAGGATTTATTATATATACAGTAATTGCTATATTCATTGTAGCATTCGGAGGAGAAGCTGTAGGATTTATAATAGGAATAGGATATATAATAATTTCCGAAGGATTGGATTTCTATTTTGTATTAAAGATGAATAATAAAAATTTCAGACAACGCTATAAGAAGCTGACCAGGTATAATCTGAAATATTACCTTATATCGTCCGATAATTCAGATCCAACAGAAATAGGAACATGTACAATTGTAAGTTGGTATGAAAAAAGGAAAAGAAAAATTGCGACAGTTAAAGTGGTAGAAACTGGAGAAGTTATAAAAGATGTATTGATTGACGGGAGTCTATGTGAAGACGAAAATGCAGTATACACTCTTTATGAGATATGTAAATTATATTATCTGAAGCAAATGAAAAGAAATAAAGAGAAGAAGAACTGCAATAAAAAGAAAAGTAATAGAAAGAAAAAATAATCTTATTCCAGTATAATGAAATAAGATTATAAAAAGAATAGTATATTAACTTTTCAAGAGATGGAATTATACATCAGAATATGATAGATTTTTTGTTGGAAAGGTAAAAAACCCCGTTGACAGATTCGAAGGAATCGACTATATTAACATTAATAAAAGGGAGTAACTGGCGCCTGTCAGTCTTGCAAAGTAGAAAATCAGGCGTTTGCGATGTCGTCAGTACGATGAGTGATCATCCGTATCGTAATGAAATGGTGAGACTTTTATTGCATATTTTTGGTGTGCAATAAAAGTCTCTATTTTTGTACACCAGATGAGCCATAATAGGAAAAAGGAGGTACAAATTATGTTGACAAATGAGCAGGCGAAGGAAAATCTAAAGAAATACGGACCGAATGAACTGGAAGAGGGAAAGAAAAAAAGTGTCTTTCAAATATTTTTAGAACAGTTCAAGGATTTTCTGGTAATTATTCTGATCATCTCCGCGGTAATCTCAGGATTTCTTGGAGATGTGGAGAGTGCGATTGTAATCTTTGTAGTTATTACGATGAATGCGATTCTCGGAACGGTGCAGACGGTGAAGGCGGAGCAGTCGCTGAATAGTTTGAAGCAGTTGTCGGCACCGGATGCGAAAGTTGTGCGTGACGGGCAGTTAATGCAGGTACCGGCGAGAGAAGTGACCGTCGGTGATGAAGTGATTGTGGAGGCAGGAGATTTAATTCCGGCAGATGGAAAGTTACTTACAGTTGCAAGTCTTAAAGTGGACGAAAGTGCACTTACAGGTGAGAGTCTCCCAGTGGAGAAGTCTTTAGAAGAAGTACCGGAAGGTGCAGCACTTGGAGATCAGACGAACCGGGTATTTTCCGGAAGCTTCGTGACTTATGGACGAGCATCATTTGAAGTAACGGAAGTCGGAATGAGTACGGAGGTCGGTAAGATTGCCGGGCTTCTGAAAAATGCATCAGAGAAGCAGACGCCGCTTCAGAAGAATCTGGATGATTTTGGCAAGAAGTTGTCTATTACGATTCTTGTATTTTGCGGAATTTTATTTGCAATCAGCGTGATCCGCGGAGAATCGATTGTAAATGCATTTTTATTTGCGGTAGCGCTGGCGGTGGCAGCTATCCCGGAGGCGCTTAGTTCTATCGTGACCATCGTGCTTTCCTTTGGTACACAGAAGATGGCGAAGGAGCATGCGATCATCCGTAAGCTTCAGGCGGTCGAAGGACTTGGCAGTGTGTCAATCATCTGTTCTGATAAGACGGGAACTTTGACGCAGAATAAAATGACTGTGGAAAATTATTATGTAAATGGTACGAGTGTCTGTTCCGAAGAGATTGATCTGAAGGATCCGGCACAGCAAGAGTTACTGATGTTCAGTATGCTTTGCAATGATTCTACAAATCATGATGGTCAGGAAATCGGGGATCCGACGGAGACGGCTCTTATTAATCTTGGCAGTCTTCTGGGAGTAGATTATGCACAAGTGCGTGAGGAGTACCCAAGGCTTTCCGAGGTGCCGTTTGACAGTGACAGAAAACTCATGTCCACGGAGCATTTTATAGACGGACGGTACGTTATGGTCGTAAAGGGTGCGGTCGATGTGCTTCTTGAGCGTATGAGCCACATTCAGGATGGAGATACTCTAAGAAAGATTACAGAAGAAGACCGTGTCAGAATTGAAGTGCAGAATAAACATTTTTCAGAAAACGGACTGCGAGTTCTTGCATTTGCATTTAAGACGATGGAACAGGAGCAGGGGCTTACGTTAAATGATGAAAATGACCTGACATTCTTGGGACTGATTTCCATGATGGATCCGCCGAGAGTGGAGTCTAAAGATGCAGTTGCAGAATGTATCAAGGCTGGAATCAAACCAATCATGATTACAGGAGACCATAAAGTAACAGCAGCGGCTATTGCCAAACGGATCGGAATTCTGGAAAATATGTCGGAAGCCTGTGAAGGTGCGGTCATCGAAGATATGACGGACGAAGAACTCCAGGAATTCGTACCGAACATTTCTGTGTATGCAAGAGTTTCACCGGAACATAAGATTCGTATCGTGCGGGCATGGCAGGAGCGTGGAAATATTGTGGCAATGACGGGAGACGGAGTGAATGACGCTCCGGCACTGAAGCAGGCGGATATCGGAGTTGCCATGGGAATCACGGGAAGTGAAGTGGCGAAAGATGCGGCAGCTATGGTGCTGACGGATGATAACTTTGCAACGATCGTCAAGGCAGTAGAAAATGGACGAAACATTTATCAGAATATTAAAAATGCGATTCAGTTCCTGCTTTCCGGAAATTTTGCAGCGATTCTTGCAGTTTTGTACGCATCACTTGCAAGTCTGCCGGTTCCATTTGCACCGGTACATCTGCTGTTCATCAACCTTCTGACAGACAGCTTGCCGGCGATTGCGCTTGGACTGGAGCCGCACAATCCGGAAGTGATGAAAGAAAAACCACGTGCCATGGGAGAGTCCATTTTGACAAAACCATTTCTTACAAGCATCGGAGTGGAAGGTCTGTGTATCGGAATCATGACCATGACAGCATTTATGATCGGATACCGTGATGGAAATGCAGTGCTTGCAAGTACGATGGCATTTGGAACACTTTGCAGCAGCCGTCTGGTTCACGGATTTAACTGTAAAGCAAACAAACCAGTCATCTTCAAAAGAAGATTCTGGAATAACATTTATCTGATCGGAGCATTTGTACTTGGCTGGCTTTTGATTACAGGCGTACTGATGATCCCGGCACTTCAGGGAATGTTCAAAGTGCAGACACTGACGGTAGCACAGTTGATGACTGTATATGGCCTTGCGCTTTTGAATCTGCCGATTATTCAGTTGCTGAAATGGATCAGAACGAGAAAGAAATAGAGGATTTGACAGGATACTTAATGAAGGAAGGAATTGTATGGAGCTGAACAAGGAAAATATGCGGAAAATCCGGGAGCTGATTTTGTTCACAGCACTGCTGATCGTGGTGCTGTGGAAATATGAAGAGGTGTTGGAAGTACTGGGATATGTAGGACATCTAATCTTTCCATTTCTGCTTGGAGGAGCCATTGCATTTGTACTGAATGTACCGATGAATTTTATCGAGAGGCATCTGTTTACGGAGAAAGTAAGAAAAAATAAAGTGGCAGATAAACTGGCAAGACCAGTGAGTCTGTTGAGTGTACTTTGTATCGTAGTTGGCGTGTTGACGGTAGTGATCTTTGGTGTTGTACCGCAGCTTGTAAATACATTTGGAAATCTGGGGCAGAGTATTACCCAGTTCATCCCACATGCACAGGCGTGGGGGAAAGAGGTCTTTCATGGAAACAAGGAGGTTGTCGAACTGATCAACAGTGTACAGTTTGACTGGGACAAGATTGTGGAGACACTGATTGATTTCCTGAAAAATGGTGCAGGAAATATGTTGAATTCGACACTCACCGCCGCAAAAAGCATTATCAGCGGAGTTTCGACATTTGTCATAGCTTTTGTATTTGCGATTTATATTTTGCTGCAGAAGAAAAAACTGGGAATTCAGGCGAAAAAGGTACTGTTTGCATTCGTACGAAGAGGTCGTGCGGAGGCTGTGGTGGAAGTCACTTCCCTGACTTACAGTACATTTTCAAGCTTCCTGACCGGACAGTGCCTGGAGGCTGTGATTCTTGGAAGCATGTTCGTATTGGCCATGACGATCTTCCGGCTGCCGTATGCACTGCTGGTGGGAATCTTTATCGCATTTACCGCACTGATACCTATTTTTGGAGCATTTCTTGGCTGTGCGGTGGGAGCATTTTTAATCTTCATGGTCGATCCGATGAAGGCGCTTATGTTCATCGTGTTGTTTCTTGTGCTCCAGCAGATAGAAGGGAACCTGATTTATCCGCATGTAGTAGGTAATTCTGTAGGGCTGCCGTCCATCTGGGTGCTGGCAGCGGTCAGCATCGGAGGCAGCCTTATGGGAGTAGTCGGAATGCTGATATTTATACCGATCGTGTCGGTGGCATATGCACTGTTCCGGGAAATTGTGTATCTGAAGCTGAAAAAACAGGGGGTAGATCCGCGGGAGCTGGAGGTTTAATAAAGACAATTAAGTCAGACCAATGAAGTGCTTATGTGTAGAATAATGTAAAAAATAAAGAAAAGTTCGTGCAGTTTAGTGTAAAAAAACGATAAAAATACATTGATTTTTACACGAAAAATTTTGCATTTGAAGATGATAAAAAGATAGTTCCGCTGTATGCCGCATTTTGTATTTAAATGGGAGAAAATTTAATAAAGAAAAGACATGAAAAGACCGCTGGAGTTGCTGATAGTAATTGCCAGCGGTATTTTCATACAATCAGGAAAATGTGCGAGATAATACCGGATTGTTACCAGTTATGCCAATGGATTCCATATGTATAGAAAAAATGTTATGATAAATGGGGATTTTGAATTTATCAAGATGAACCGGTGAAACTGTTGATTAGGGGAAAAGAGAGGTGCCTATGGAACGGACAAAAAGAAAAAATGTGTTTCGAGCAGAACTTATTATTTTTCTGGCTGTAATTGCAGTCAGTCTGCTAGTTTTGTGGATTCGCTGGGAGAATTCCCATGCTACTTATAAGAATTATGATATTGTTGTGAAGAAGAATGTATATTGTGAGAAGACGCAGACAGGGCGAGTGGATCTGCAGATCAGGCGGAAAGGCGGAAAGAAGGCCAAGCTGTTGCAGACACAACAGGAGCTTAAGCGGAGTCAGTCTTTTCAGATTGTAGAAGATTCTTATAAACTGGGGATTGTCGATGATGCATCTGTCTATGATGGAAATATTTATGAGCAGAAAAATGCCGGTGGGACGCAGTATCTTACGCTTTACTATGTAAACCATGAAACTTCCGGCAGACAAGGGAAAATGCATCTGGTGATGAATGACGTGAAAACGGGTAAGGAGCTTATCAACATTAAGACTTCACCGAAAGTCAAAAAGGACGCGCGCAGATATGAGTACCGGGGAAAAGATCTGTATGTGAGTGAGGAAGGAATTCTGTTAGATGCCGGAACTGACGAAGAATTTTATAATTCGCAGGCAATGACCTCCGGGCTTATGACGGTATGCTGGAAAAATGGGAAAGAGAAACAGATCCAGTTTGATCCAAATGCAGACGTATCAGAGTATGAAGCTGCGGATATTATCGTCCCGAAAGTGACTTCCACAGGGGAAGAAAAATCAGAAGGGATCCACTGCTATTATGCCTTGGAACTTAGTGACTGGGAGAATATCCGAGAGATAAAGCTTGGGGAAAATGTATTTGCGAAGGCAGAGAATCTGGAAAAAGCGACAGATGATTTGAACAAAAAGAAGAAAAAATCGAAGGAAGAAAAAGCAAAAGAAGAAGCCGAAAAGAAGGCAGAAAATCAGAAAAAGAAGGAATTTTATACAACAGATATGTCTTTATTGAACCAGCCGGAAGATTTTCACATTTCTGATTATTATATTACGAATAAGGTGATTGCAGGCAACCGATATTATATTGATGAAAATCATGTACTGTGGGGACAGGGCATGAACTACTATGCCCAGCTTGGAATCAATCACCCGGAAGATGTGGGCAACTGGTATCACGAGGAGTACATGGAACCTCAGAAAATAGCAGAGCATGTTGTTCATGTAGACGCATCAGCCAATGGATATTTTATGATGTATCTCACGGAAAATGGAGAACTGTACGGCGCAGGTGCGAATCTACAGGGAATTCTCGGAAAAGAACCAGGCGAAAACGATGCCATGAATCCACAGCAAAATGTGGTGAACCAGCCGAAGCTTCTGATGAGTGATGTGTCTTATATGCGGGCTGGTGCGACCTGTGCGATTGCACTGAAAAAGAACGGGGAAGCGTACTGGTGGGGTGAGTTTATGTCCGGTGAAGTAAGCAGCATTTACGGGGAAGGAACGCTGATGTACACCGAACCACACAAGATGCTGGATCAGGCAATTTACGTCACGACCACCAACAGACGTTCAGCAGCGATAACGGCGAATGGTGACCTGTACACCTGGGGCGATAATACCTATGGTCAGTGTGGATATACCGGTGAGAAAACATTTCTGACAGAGCCGGAAAAGGTCATGGAAAATGTACGAATGGTCTGGTGTGATGAGATTGAGCAGAATGCAATTTGGACAGATCTGGCAAATGTGAACCCGAATGATTACGGTACGACCTGTTATGATGATACATTTATCCTGAAAAAAGACGGAAAGATATACGCCGCCGGAACAAATATCGGAACCGAATTCCTGCCGATAGAAGTAAAAGAATATGTGCCGGAAAGCAATCCGACAGAAGAGTATACCGGAGAAAAGAAGATTCAGATTGAAGGAACCGCGGCAGAAGGACTGGCGGAGTAGGGGAAGCTGCTATGAGAAAGAAAATATGTATAGGTCTTTTGGCAGTTCTATTGGGAACAGGATTGGGAGCTATGCTTGTCAATCACATATGGAAAGAACCAAAACAGGGAGTAGATCTGGGAGCGACACAGATGATTGTAAAAGAGTTGACTGTGCAGACTCTGGGGCAGGTTTCTTGCAGTGACTCTGTAAAGGAAAACCTGAGAGAATCAGGAAAAGATATCAAGATTCCGGTTTTGACGGTAGATATAAAAAATCCTACAAAAGACTGGCAGTCATTTACCATTTACAAGGTGAATCTGGAAGTTGGAAAATGGTCTTCAGCAGTGAGCTGGGATTTATTCTCGGAAATGAATGACAACTCAGAGTTAGTTTGGTCGATACCAGCAGGCAAAACGAAAACAATCGTCATACCATATGTGGCGTACAGACAACTCATGTCTGAAAGTGACTGGGAAAAATTAGATCAGGATAATATGAAGCTAAGATTTAGCGTAGTGCAAGGCAGTATTACGGTGAATGTGAAGTAAAATATAAGTAGAAAAGCAATTAACGGTAGTAGGTTAGTTGCTTTTTTCTGTTAAATTTTCTTTTTATATTACGAAATATAGAAAAGAGGTGGCAATGTGGAAAAGTTTTTTTGTTATGTATTAGGTGTACTAGGAAGTTTTATTAGTTGTGTACATGGTAAATGTGATATACCATTGCGGACATTAATATTGTTTATGGTTATTGATTATATATCAGGAATTATGATTGCTGTATTTTTTAAGAAATCACCTAAGAGTGAGAAAGGAACTCTAAAAAGTGAGGTGGGATGGAAAGGAATATGTAAAAAAGGAATGATGCTTATATATGTATTTGTTGGTGTGCATCTTGATATCTTGATGAATAATGATTATATAGGAAATACTATTTGTATAGGATTTATTGTAAATGAATTAATTAGTATTATTGAAAATGCAGGAATTATGGGAATTCCAATGCCAACTGTTTTGAAGAATATAATTGATATTTTGAATGAGAACGGATAAATATTGCGATAGATATACGAAAAATCCCTAAAATAACAATAACGAAAAAGCAAATAGTAAAATGTGAAAAAAGGGAAACGTTATAAAGAAAAAGGAGAAAATGATGAAAAAATATGTAAAATGTTTAATTATGGCATTAACTGTTATTACACTTAGTAGTACTGCAGTATTTGCAGAAGAAAGAAGTACTACTGAGACTGTTCAGGAAACTGCTGGTTTAGACTTAAGTCAATATAAGGATGGAGAGGTAATTCCAGCAGAGGCAATTCCGGACAATCATTACCCAGTGATTAATAATCAAGAGGGAAGAAGTGTAGCTACTTCAACTTATACATATGCGTTGAAGGCTGCTGATAGTAAAAAAATGTATAAATGTTCTAATCTTCGGTATAAAAATACAGATACTTCAATGTATCTAAAATTGACAAAAGCAGCAGGAAGAGTGGGGTTCAAAGGATATGGACGTAGAGACAATGGGTTATCTGTTACTAGTGGAAGTGCTTATTTATCCCAAGGACAAAGTCAATATGTAAAGCAATACTTGTTTGAATGGGGATATAACGAGATGGTTGGATTTGAAGCAACACCGTTATCAGCACAGACATTTAATGCAACCATTTTGTGGAGCCCAGACGTTGTAAGATAGAAAGAATAACGTTTCCCTTAAAGTTACAAAGGAAAGGAGTATTATGAAAAAAACAAATAATATTCAAAAACTGAGTTTTGTATTATGGTTTATTATTAGCTTCAATATTGTAAAAACACATATAGCAAATGTTGTTATTCCAATAGCAAAATATCAAATGAATGAAAACGCAAATCGATTAGATTATCCGTTTTCATTTTTTTCATATTGGATAGGTATGGATATTGTAAATGAACAAAATCATATATATTACTTGCTTATGCCTATATTAGGAATGTTATTGGTGATGTCAGTTCCACATCGAAACAATTTAAAAAAGATAGCACTTTGGGGAGGAGTAGGTGCAATGACACCGGCAATAGTTGATTTGGTAATTACAAGTTATTTTTTGCCATATATAAAACCAGATGCATCAACCGTTTATTTTTGCCTTTCACCATTAAACTTTTGTGCAGATTTATTTTATACATCTCCAATGATGTATGTATTATTATATGTTATCTGGGGAGGAGTTATTGGGGGAATAATAAGTATTATATGCTGTTTACTTGGTATAGTATTAAAAAATAATATTTTTGCATTTGGATTTTTATCAGTATTTCTTATGATGAATAAAGAAATATGTGATTTAAATCAATGGGAAGGGTATTGTTACTATTATTTGGTAAATCCAGGACAACCGGTAGAACAATTGGAAGGAGCAGATTTTATACGATTAATAGCAGGATTGATAATAATTATAGCAGGAGTATGGAGTATTGAAAGAAAAAAGAAAATTGAACAGATTGATAATTAAGTTAGTGATTATAGGTGTATCTATATTAAGTATATGGAAAATTGTATTAATAAATACAGAGTATAGTCAACCAAGTATTGAAGAAAAGTGTATGGGGGAAGTGATTGCAATAACTCCAGATGTAGATCTTAAGGTATTAAGTATGAGGATTCAATCAATTGATAACATAAATTGTGATGAAAAAACGAAAAAAGCAATTAAAGAAATTGGAGAAAATGTCAAAGTTGCTAACATAGAAGTTGAAATTAAAAATCAAGGTTTAAAAGATAACTTAATAAAAATATATGATTGGGTATTGCAAAATAAAGTTTGGTCAAATGGAATCAATATGGAGCTATTTTATGGTGAAAACGAAAAGAATATAGACTTGGAGATCCTTTTAGAAAAAACGACATGTAAAAAAATTATTTTACCATTTCTTATATATGACTTCCAGATGAAAAAAAGTCAATGGGATACTTTGAATAGTCAGGATTTCCAACTCGTATTAGAACATTATCCAGTAAAGAAAATTGTAAAGATGATCAAATAAATTATATCTAAGTTTACAAACCATTATGAAATATCTTCTTTATAAATAAGTGATCACTAGAAAAGAAATAAAGGAGATGTTTTAAAATGAGTGAAGCAAAAGGAGATTCAAGAGTAACTGAGGTTCAGGAATGGTTGAATGAGACATATGGGGCACAATCCTGGTTTACGAAACTGACAGTTGACGGAATGACTGGAGCAGGTACATGCAAAGCTTTGTGCAAAGCCCTGCAGTATGAAATTGGCGTGAAAAATGTTGATGGAGTTATTGGAGCAGGAACATTGGCAGTATGCCCGACAATTGGAGCTACAGTAACAAATACAAATCTGATTAAGATTATTCAGTGCGGTTTCTACTGTAAGGGATACGAGTGTGGGGGAATTACCGGACATTATGGTGCGACAGTAGAAATAGCGGCTCAGAAATTCAAAATGGACGCAGGATTTGATGCTGGAAATGGAGAACTCCAGCCTATATTTATCCGTGCATTGTTAAATACGGATGCATTTGTTCTTGTAAAGAATGGAAAAGATTATGTGCGAGAAGCACAGCAGTATTTAAATAATACATATATCGTTAAATTAAGCAACTGGGCACTAATTCCGTGTAATGGAATTCCGGACCGAAATATGATGAAAGCAATTATTGCCGGATTGCAGTATGAAGAGGCTAATCATTCTACATCAGGAGTAGATGGAATTTACGGAAAGAATACTTTATCAAAAGCGCCAACGCTATCTTCGGGTACAGCAAAAACTGCTTATGTGAAAATTGTACAAATGTGTCTGATGTGTATGATGGAGACAAATGCAGGTATGGATGGAGCATTTGGAAGTGCGTTAAAAAAACAGATTGAAGAATTTCAGAAATTTTATTGTCTTTCAGGGGTAACATCAGGAACAGTAGACAGGATTACATGGGCTTCCTTACTGTCAAGTAAAGGAGAAACTTCAAGGGCGGCAAAAGCGTGTGATACATCTACCGTATTAAATTATGCAAAAGCTAAGTCACTGTATGATGCAGGATACCGATATGTTGGAAGATACTTATCAGGAACAGTAGGCGGCAAAAGATCGAAAGCGATGACAGCAGAAGAAATTGCAGATATATTCAAGGCAGGATTAAGAATTTTTGCAATTTTCCAGGAAGGAACACCAAGCTTAAATAGATACACAGCAACGGTTGGTAAAGAAGAGGCACAAAAGGCAGTAATGGCAGCACGGCAACTTGGAATTCCTGAAAATGCAATTATATATTTTGCAATTGACTATGACGTGATGGATAAAGATATAGAAAGGGTGAAAAGATATTTTGAAGGAATCAAACGAGTCATAAATAGATATGGAAAATATTATCGAGTCGGAATTTATGGTGCAAGAAATGTGTGTACAAAAATTTGTGAAAGTGGATTAGCAGAAAGTTGCTTTGTAAGTGATATGTCCACCGGTTTTAGTGGAAATTTGGGGTATAAAATTCCGAAAAACTGGGCTTTTGACCAGTTCCATGAATATCAGTTCTCGTCGTTGGATGGAACGTTTGGATTGGATAAAAATGGATATTCGGGACAGTATTCAGGTTTTGATACAGTGACTGTTGATAATCAAATGATTCCAGATGTAAGTGATGAATATCGTAAGAAAAAAGCCAGTGCATTATTAAATACAATTGGGATTCCGCTTCCGTCAAATTTCCAATGGGGAAATAAGTGGACCATTGAATTACCAGGAGCAGAAGTTACTATATGTGTGTATAAAAGTGCTAGCAAATTACCTTCGACAGAAGGAATGTTATCATTTAATATAAGTGATGGAGAAATTGATACAACATTAGAAGAAAAAATGAAAGATGTATATGGAAAATTAGATTCCAAATTTACAAAAGATATCGGCTTAACAACGCCTTCTGCAATGTTTGGGATGGCAACGCAGATAGAGAATGGAGAAATCTCTTATTCATATGGTATAGACATAGAGGGAAATTTGATTTTTAAGTGTGTTAGTAAACAAGTTTTAAGAAGTGAGGGACCGGTAGAGTATTCGAATGGATATGAATTTGAATACAAAATCCATAAGTCAGATGAACAAGATCCTGAAACGGATAAAGTCTATGATTTTGAAGAAATTAGAGCAAAAATAGAGGCACAGGATCCGGTAACTCAAATATTATTTTTTATTACCATAATAATAGTAGCAGCAAAAGCAGCTGTTGAACTTGTGCTAACTGTTATTAGGATTATAGTGTGGATTTTAGGAAGATTTTTGGCTTAACTCATAATAATGGAAGGGCTGTTTTTTGTTACAGCCCTTTCGATATTTTTGAATTAAAAAAAGTGGAAAAAGATAAATAGTTAGAAGGAGTTAAAAATTTTTTCTCAAGAAAGAAGAAGTCGTCACATTTTAGAATAAGCAGGTAGAGAGAGGAAGTTTCATAAACACGGCTTATAGAATCATATGAGATTTTTATGAGAGCATGAGTGGTGCAGTCGTAACAAATATAGAAATTTTCATAAAATTCAAATTGCATTGAAAAAGTATGGGAGTATTTCCGGTAATAATTGTTATATTTTTTTTGTACTAATAGTAGAGGAGAAACGAAATAATATAACAGAACAATAAAACTGTAGAAAATGAAAAAGGCAGTAATACTATACTCGTGAGAAGATATAGAAAGAAAACCACCTAAAAGAGAGGCTATAGCTGAAATAAGATAGAATTTAAAAGACCATTTGGAGCGAAAAAAATATGCAAGTTCTAAGGTATATTTTTTTTTAAATGAACTTGAAAAAGTAAAAAGTATATCTGATTGATTATTTGCATTAGATAAAGTATTTGAATTCATTACAATTTTTACCTCTTTTCATAGAAATAAAATTAAGAAAATCTATTAAAGTTCCTTTGTAAAATCCATTTTTATTTATTAAAAGGTGAGTTTGTGTATTTGCTAAAACAATTAAATGAGTAGTATGAGCGACAAAGGAAAATTCTGAGTAGTGATATTGCATATGAGAATGATTACATAAATTATAAATTTCAATGTAATCTTCAAAAAAATAAATGTCTTCAATAATATCGGATTGATACAGAAAAGTATTTTTTTTATAAATTTTATGAATGCTTTGATAAGGTAAGAGAAACCAGAAAATCGGGATTAAAATAGCACTTAAGGTAAATATGAGAAAAAGTAGAATAAGGTGAAAATAATGAAAAGAACAGTAAGCCAGAATCAAAAAAAGAATTGAGAATGAATAGCAGGCTATCCACCCTAAGATGATGCGGTGAAAAACAGTAATAGATTCATAGAGAAGGGATTTAGTATGTACTGTGTGGTTTATAAATAAAGGTTGCTGTGTATTATTTGTTTGTATTTTCATGAATTATAACGTCCTCCAAACATTTTTTTAAGTATACCATGCTTAGGGACTTTAAAGAAACAGTTTTGGTACATATAGTACAATTATTTAGCTAAACAGTAGAATTAAACTATATAGCTAATAAAATATAAAAACTATCCCTATCAATACATTTTAGATTACTCAACTTATCTATAGAATGGAGTGTAGAAATGTATTGGAGGAGAAAACATGGATTACAAGGAGCTCGGAAACCGCGTACGGGAAGCGAGAACAATATATGGTATTACACAGAGTAATCTGGCAGAGAGAGTAGGTTGTTCTGTTCAACACATTTCACATATAGAAACAGGTCATACAAAAGCAAGTTTACCATTGTTAGTAAAAATCGCGAATACATTGCATGTCTCTGTAGATTATTTGTTACAGGATAGTTTAGAAGAAAATTCATCAGAATTATCGATTTCGATAGAAGTACGTTCAGAGAAGGAAAAAACACTTATATACAGTATTGTAGATGGATTAAGAAAAGGGTTAGATAATTTTGAATAAGCAGAATAAGAACATATGTATTCATGTTTGTGACGACAATCCAGTAGCTATTGAAAAGGCAATAAAAATAACGAAAGACCTTTTGAATGAAGAAGGATTGGCAGCAGAAATCATTACATACGAAGATGGGAATCAGTTCACGGAAAGATATAAAGAACGAAAAGATGAATTATTAATTTTGGATATAGATATGCCGGGAAAAAGTGGGCTGGATATTTTGAAAGAATTTGAAATACATTGTAAAAATAATCGTGTTATTTTACTTACTGCATATGATAATCTGGCATTACAGTCTTTAATGTATGGTCCATTTCAAATTGTTCGAAAGGATTTAATGGAAATCGATTTGGAAAAAGCAATTCGAAGATTTCTGAGAATAAGAAATGAACAGAATGCACAATTGGAAATAAAAGAAGATGGAATGCAAAGAGTTGTAGATATAAAGGATATCTTTTATATAGAAAAACGACGAAATTATTCATACATTTATTTGAAAGATCGTCGTTGCGTAAAGGTTCGAAAGAATTTGCGAGATTATGAATTTGAGCTGGCTGGCAAAGGGCTTGTCAGAGTTCATGCAGGATATATGGTAGCAATGAAATATTGTGCCAAAATTGAAAAAGGTCAGATTGTCATGGAAGATGGAACAGAAATCCCGATTAGCAGAGACAGAAAGAATATGGTAAAAGAGCAGTTTATGATAAGCAGAAGAAAATAAAGCCTTCTGCTTTTTTGATGCGTATTTCGACATATATCGACATATGCCAATATATAGTTAGAATATACCAGCGTGTTGCGTTTGTTGAAAATAATTTCTTATTCCTTACAAAGGGGGATAAGAAAATGGAACAGACCGTAAACCAGGCAATCATGGAGTGCAAGGCTGGAAAAAACCGAGAAGGGAATCTAAATTGGATAATTCAGAAATTTCAACCAGTTATATGTAAATATGCAGGGAAATTGTATTCTTTGGAATATGAAGATGCAGTTCAAGAACTTAGTGAAGCTTTGATAATGGCAGTAGTTAGTATAGATGTGTGTAATGCAGAGGGACAAAGTATTGCTTATCTTGTAAAAGGTATCAAATTAAAATTTTATGAATTGCGGAGAAAGAGTATCGTTGAATATGAGTATCGGATGCATTCAGAACAGATTGATGTAAATACAAATATAACGTGTACAGATGATTATTCTGAAATAGAGTGGAAGCTGGAATTAAAAAAATTGAAAGATAAAAGCAGTCCTATGGAGTGCCATATTATCGATGGAATGGTATGGGAAATAAGTGACGTAGAACTGGCAGATTTATTACATGTATCCAGACAGTATATTAATCGAAAAAGAAGGCAGTTGATGCAGAGACTAAAAGATCAAATATAAAAGCATTTGATAGAATGATTCCAAAGAGAAACTTGATATGGTACAATCGTAGATGGAAAATAAAATTAGGGAGGTGATTTTAAGGTATGTTACATATATCAATTTGCGATGATGAGATAGTTGCTGTGGAAAAGATGAGGAAAATCGTGGGGAAAGTACTGGAACAAGAGCAATTATTGGCAAATGTAGGGACTTTTGAAAATGGGGAAGAATTTTTAAATCAATATATAATCAGAGACGACGAATTGGTGATATTGGATTTGTATATGCCGAAAAAAAATGGAATAGATGTTATAAAAGAGCTTGAAAAGATTCAGAGGAATGAAGTGGTGATTCTGGTTACGGCATATGACAATCTTGCAATACAATCGTTTTCTTATGGACCATTTCAAATCGTTAGAAAAGAACGACTGGAAGAGGATTTACCAAAAGCAGTAAGTAGATTTTTGAAAATGCGCCAAAGAAAACAAGAAGTGTTGGAATTTCAGGTAAAAGGAGAAATTATACATACAAAAGTATCTGATATTGTATATTTTGAAAAGTGCCAACATCATGTTTATGTGCATTTGCGAGATCGAACAGTTCTGTGCATACGGAAAAATATGCAGGATTTTGAGAAAGAACTGGCAGGGAAAGGCTTTGTGAGGACACATGCAGCATATATTGTTGCGCTTAAATACTGCAAAAAGTTTGAAAAAAATGACATTATTCTTGTTGGGGACATAAAAATTCCGGTGAGCAGAGACCGCAGACAAATGACAAAAGAACAATTCATGATAGGCAGGAGAAGATAAGTGAGCAATTTGAATTATATGCTAAGTGAGGTAGGAAGCGCATTTGAACTTGTGTTAACAATCGAGTTTATTATAGACTGTCTTGGTTGGAAAGACGCCATTAAGGGGAAATGGTCGAAAATTATTTTATTTTTAATTTTATTTATAATTGCTCAAGGAAACGGTCGCTTTTCTAATAGTCAGATTATAATCGTTGCTATAGATTTAATATTATTTATGATTTATGCAACTATTTTTTTAAAAGGTAAAATCCAATTTAGATTATTAATCTGTGCCATACCATTCTTGATTGTTTCGGTAATTAATGTAATGATTGTAGAAGTAATTTCTATAATGGAATCGGAATCAGTTGGAAATTTAGTTACAAATATAAACTTTTCATTTATGATAGGTTTTTTTGTATCAAAAATATTATTCTATTTATTGCTAGAGCAAGTAAAAAAACTTATTAAAAACAGTTTTCAATATTTGCAAACTGTTCAAATTATTATAATTAGTGTGTTGATTATATATTCGGTAATAATGGAATTTTGTATTCTCTATTTAGTGAGCAAAGAACACGTAGTTGGAATACCGATTATATTGGCTGTTGTTGTGTCCTGTGGAATTATTTTTTTAAGCGTTTATATGATTTATTCTATTTATAGGACGGCAAAGCAAAATATAGAGTTAATAAAAATGAATATTTTAAAAATAGAGAATCAGGAAACGAGAAGGCAATTAAGAGAATTGAAAAATTCAGAGCAACGGATAAGAAAATTGGAACATGACTATAAAAATCACTGTTTAAATATAGGAGAATTACTTAAAAAAGAAAAATATTGCGATGTGGAGAGTTATTTGAAAAGAATTATAGATAATTATTTATTAAGCGAAAAGATTTATATTGAGACACAAAATTCTATTTTAGATGCGGTGCTTAATACAAAGATTTTCCAAGCAAAACAAGAAAAAATAGATATGTCTTGTTTTGTAGTAGGTAACTTATCAGAATTAGATGGAATGGATTATGGAAGTATTTTATTTAATTTATTGGATAATGCCATTGAAGCAACTAGGAAAAATGAGTATGTGGAGAAGAAGATAATTTGTAATATAAATAGGGATGGAAGCAAAACGGAAATATTTGTTAAGAATAGTATTGATAAGTCTGTATTACAAGTAAACAAAGATTTGATTACTTGTAAGGAAAATAAAAAATTGCATGGAATGGGACATCAAATTGTAAAAAACCTAGTAGAGAAAATGAATGGATTAATTGATTTTTATGAAGAAGATGAGATGTTCTGTGTACATTTATATATTTTACAGTAAAAAAGTAGATTATATGATTTAAGTTGCAAAATATCCCAATTTATTGAAAAAAATATTAACTGATATAATATGAATAAGGTGATACACATGATTTCATATTATGCAGAATGGATAGTAAAAAAGTTAGTAAGAGAAAATTTGATAGAAGAAAGAGAAAAACCAATTTATCAATATGGAACAGAAATGCTGATTGTTATGATTTTAAATTTTTTTTCAATATTTATAATAGGCTTTTTTAGTAAAAATCTTATTTCATGTATTTTGTATATATTGATTTTTGTCACAGTTCGAACACAAACAGGTGGATATCATGCTGCTACATACTTAAGGTGTTGGTGTTTGGGATGCACGGTATATTTAATGATTCTAGTATTAACAGAGAAATCACCGCTTTTTTTGGATGATACAAAAATCATATATACATTACCAGTTATAATAATTGCGATAAGTTATCATACATATATCTTATGTATGTTAAAAAACAAAGAATCTAGGAAAAAAATATGTGTATGTGCAACAGCAAGAAGTATCGGTTGGGCGGGAATAGCAGTTTGGATACAAAATGTATTTAGAGCAACTATGTTGGTAAATGTAATTATTTTTACTCTATTAGCAATATTATTTTTTTTGGTTATAGAAGAAAGGAGAGTAATATGGAAACGAAGAAAAAAATGTTAGTGAGTATGCAGAAATTAATTAAAAGTACTGCTGTAAATGGCGGAGGAGTACCAAGTTGGTTTATGTTTTGCAATCCCAAAATTCCAAGAGAATTAAAGCAATTAATAGAAGATAATAAAAAGAATAAATAAGTGGGGCTGTGTGAATATTCTTGTGCGATGAAATCGCACTTCCGGAAATTTGGACGGGAAATTCTTTCTGTAAATTCAGATCTTCTATGATAATTGATGCGGCTTAACAGCAGATTTCTGTGTTAAGCCGTTGTTTATTTAATAGCAAAAATAAGCTGGTATGTCAAGAGCGCCCAGAGAAATCTGGGCGTATATTTACTCTTGATATTCCGGCTTTTATTGCTATATCTGCATTCTGTCCGGGTACATGATTTCCAGTTCACCACGGACTTTGCCCCAATTACGGATTGGCATTGTCTACTTTTTGGCTATCTCAAAAGTCTCCAGATATAGTGCCTTCAGCAGCGCCTGTGAGCTCGGGAATACGCTTCTCTGCTTATTTAATCTACGATAGCATGAATTAAGTGATTCAATGGCGTTTGTGGTATAAAACGCTGTACAAACCTCTTTGGAAAATTTAAAAATAGGGGAGATTGCATCCCAGTTATCATGCCAGCGATTTATAGCGCTAGGATATTGTCCCGACCATTTTTCTGTAACGGTCTTTAACTGTTTTCTGGCGGCTTCTTCATCGGCAGCTGTATAGATTGTTTTTAAGTCTTTAGCAAAAGCCTTCATATCCTTGTTTGCAACGTATTTAAGTGTATTTCTCACCATATGTACTATGCAACGTTGTTGTTCTGTTTTAGAAAATGCAGCAGAGATTGCATCCTTGATTCCTGTCAGTCCATCAGAACAGAGAATGAGAATGTCTTGAACTCCTCGGTTTTTCAGACTATTCAGCACTGATATCCAATACTTGCTACTTTCATTTTCACCTACGACAATGCTTAATACTTCTTTCATCCCATCTTCGTTAATTCCAAGGACGACATATGCGGCAAGCTTTCTGACCACACCATCGTCACGCACAGAAAAATGTACAGCATCAATGGAAAAATATATGAAGTTTCCCATGTTCAAGAAAAAGACTACTGACAAGAAATACCATGAAGATCCATTTCGTGCAGTAAATTTTCCAATCGGGGAAGACGGAATCATGCGTTGCCCAAACGGGAAAAACTTTTATCTTCAATATCGAAAAAACGTAAAAGGGAACAAGTATGGGCGTAAGGAAGAAGTGTATCAGTGTGAAGACTGCTCCGGCTGTCCATACACAGAACAATGTAAAAAGACAGATAAAAACCGTACTGTTCGGATCAACCGCGAACTTACAGCGTTGCATCAGGAAGTGATAGAAAATCTCGAAAGCATCCAGGGAGCGCTTCTAAGGATGAACAGATCCATTCAGGCAGAGGTACCTTTGGTATCATGAAAAACGACCGGTGGTACAAAAGAATTGTCCGAATAGGAATAAAATCTGTATTGCTTGAAGTATTTTTCGTTTCTATTGGACACAATCTTTATAAATATCGCAACAAACAGAAAAAGTTGCAGCTATCGCATAGGATTTCGTAATAGCATTCTTATGGGGGAATGGGGATTATACGCTTTTTTGTGAAATATAACTACTGTTGTATTTATAAGAAAAAGGCCTCTTTTAAATAGCATTTATTTTTTGTATTGAGCAATGATATTAAAGATTGCCGATGATATTGCAGTCTCTAAAACTTGGGTAACGATCCATGCCAGTATCCATGAACATTGGTCCATTGCTAGGATCTTCTTCGCCCCAACGCTCTACGTACATCAAGTTTGGATGAGACTTACCGGAAGTGTTGCTGGAAGTAGCAACAAAATAGCCTTTCGGTACAGTTCCAAGGTATTTCCCGGTTTTGTCATAGTATTTTGCAGCACGTCTTGTCTGGAACACAGCTTCAACAGTGCCATCACCGTCTACGTCAACATTGTATAGACCACATTCCGTTAGAGGTGTAAATGCTCCGGTACCAGTAGCTCCATCAATCCAACCATACATACCGTTGCAATAAATCCCCTGATAATCGGCTCCAGCGCCGTTTCCAGCCCAGGAATCTGTCCATGCAAAAATGGCATTTACTGGAAGCGTTCCGATAACATCAGATCCTCCGTTTGTTCGTGTGATTTTAAAGGCACGACCGCTTTTGTTTACAAATAAAGTTCCCATAATAATCTCCTTTTCAATTCATAAATGTAATAATCGATTATTCAATTATTAAAAAGAAATTATATGTGGGAATGTAAACTGAATTACAAAAAAATTAAAATGTTAAGTTGTAAATTCAGAGACAATTCTGACTATATTAATTTTAGAAGAACATCTAGACATAATATATCGACTGTGGTACACTTCTTTCAAGCATTATATTTCCAAGATCTTGAAGGTTTGTACCATTTCTAATTTCAATACATTTTCTAGGAATTTTCAATGCTTGAATTACCACGATGAACAAGCAGAAGGGATTCTTAGAAAGCTTAGGAACAGTCAGGAGGAGAGTCCTTTCGAACACAAAAGAAGAAGGATACTGAATGACAAAAAGTATGAATGGAACAGACAAGATGCCGGAACAAAGTGTTTTACGGTTATCTGATGCTTATGAAAGTAAGTCGGAAGAACTGGATTTGGAACTGAGGATCCGATTCATAAATATAAATCCTGGATATAATGAGGAAATGATAGAAAGAAGTCCGACATTATATCAATATGTGAAATTTGTAGATACAGTCCGCAAATATCAGCAGGAAATGCCATTTCCGGAAGCAGTGGAAAAGGCAATTGATGAATGTATAAAAAAGGGTATTCTTGCGGAGTTTTTAAGGAAGAACAGAGCAGAGGTGTTAAGAGTGAGCATATTTGAGTACGATGAAGAACATATGAGGCAGGAACGAGAAGAAAGCAGGCAGGAAAGCTTTGAACAAATGGGAGAATTGATTGTAAAGTTGAATCAATTGGGACGCCAAGATGATATTTTGAAAGTAGCTACAGATGCTAAATTTAGGGAAGAGTTATTAGAAAAATTTCACCTTGATTAAAAATTTTATAGAAACCAGATGCTGTGTTAATGTCCAGCATCTGGTTTTTCTTTACATTTGCAATATATTATGGCCACTAATGTGCTTATAGCGGTCGCCAGTATGCCGGGGCCGACGATGGCAGCAGGATTGACACTGCCGTACTGGCTGCGGTAGGCAATGACATTTACAGGAATGAGCTGCAGGGATGATATATTAATGATAAGAAATGTGCACATTTCATTGCTGGCGGTTCCGGGAGCGCGCACTTTTCCCGGGAGGTGGTATTTGCGGCGGTCGTCTTCCAGATTTTTCAGTTCTTCCATTGCGTTCAATCCGGCAGGTGTCGCAGCCCAGCCAAGTCCTAGAATGTTAGCAATGATATTCGTGGTGATGTGGGTGGCAGCAGGGTGATTGTCCGGAAGATTTGGGAACAGGAAATGAATCAGTGGCTTCAACTTTCGAGAAAGCTGTTCGATGATGCCGGCTTTTGTTGCAATTTCCATAAGCCCTACCCAGAAGGACATGATACCGATCATAGTAATGCATAGCGTGATTGCTTCCTTAGAAGAATCCAGTGCGGCATTGGTGATGTCGGGCATGCGTCCCGTAAATGCGGCGTAGATAATCCCAAGCATCATCATACCGGCCCAGAGATAATTGAGCATAAGAAAACCTCATAGTTTTCGCTTTATAAAAACTATGAGGTTTGTGTAATAAGTATGTCATATTATTTTAGAGAATCATCCAGTTTTCTCCATACGGTAAAGATCATCGTGACAAAGCAGGCGGTTCCGCCGATGAAGTTGGAAACCGGCTCGGCAAGAAAGACTCCATTTGTTCCAAGTCCGCCTACAGTCGGAAGCCACAGTGTCAGTGGAATGACGATGATTGCCTTTCGCAGCAGGGAGAAGAATACGGCTTGTTTTGCTTTTCCCAGTGCAGTAAATGTGGACTGTCCGGCAAACTGCAGCGACATCATAAAGATTCCAAAGAAATATAAATGCATCGCAGGTACGCCTTCGGCTAACAATTCCGGTTCGCTGTTGAACATGTGAATGAAGAAGCGTGGGAAGGCGAGCAGTAATGCCCACATAAAACAGGAAAATAAGATACAGACAATCGTTGTAAATTTGATTGCTGATTTTACACGCGCATGTTTCCCGGCACCATAGTTAAAGCTCATGACAGGTTGCGCACCACTTGTAAGACCGGTGACCGGCATGGTAATGATTTCCCGGACGGAGTTAATAACGGTCATGATTCCAACGTACAGGTCACCACCGTATCTGGAAAGAGTTGCGTTACAGACAATCTGTACCGATCCATTTGTAATCGCCATAATAAATCCGGCAAGTCCAAGAGCACAGATTTCCTTTACTAATCGGAAGTCCAGTTTCATATAAGCAAGTGAGAGTGTAAGGATTGCTTTCTTTCCGGTTAGAAAATGTAATACCCAGATTGCAGAGATTCCTTGCGAAATGATGGTTGCAAGAGCGGCTCCGCGGACTCCCATATGGAGAACGAAGATAAAAAGCGGGTCAAGGATCAGGTTCAGGATAGCACCGATGGAGACGGTGAGCATTCCGGTCATTCCAAATCCCTGAGCGTTGATAAAGTTGTTCATGCCAAGACTGATCATGACAAAAAGCGTGCCGATAAGGTAGAGACTGATGTATGCATTTGCATAAGAATAAGTAATATCACTGGCGCCGAACAGGTAAAGTAATGGGTGCTTGAACAGGTAGCACAAAGCCATGAGAATACCGCCGGAAATCAGGAGCATGGAAAAGGAGTTGCCGAGAATTTTCCGGGCGCGCCTAGGTTCACCGGCACCTCTTGCCATAGAAAAAAGCGGTGCGCCGCCCATACCGAACAGATTGGCAAAAGCGGTGATGATTGTAATGACCGGCAGAGTCAGACCGATTCCGGTCAGCGCCTGGGTGGATATGTCTGGGAGATGACCGATGTAAATGCGGTCAATTATGTTGTAAAGGACATTAATGAGCTGCGCAAGCGTCATAGGAATTGCAAGACGCAGAATATTTCCAGAGATGCTGCCCTCACCAAAGTCATGAGTGTCCGTAGATTTTGCTTTTGGTAAAGCATTTGTATTATTTTTATGTAAAAGATTCAATTTCGGAAACTTCCTTTCTGATGCCGGTATGGATTTTATTCCACCGGCATAATATACAACAGATAGTATAGGGCAAGCAAAAGGAGAATTCAAGAATTGAAACTATTTCTTTACCTGTCGGATTTTATTGTACCACTCATGATATTCGGGATTATCTGTTACGGAATTACAATGAAAATTCCAGTTTATGACACATTTGTAAAAGGAGCGAAGGACGGATTTTTGACTGTTATCAAAATTATGCCGACTATGGTAGGGCTTATGGTAGCAGTCGGAGTACTAAGAGCATCCGGATTTCTGGAATTTCTGGCACAAATGATTGGAAAAGTTACACAATATATCGGATTCCCGGGCGAATTAGTTCCACTCACGATAGTAAAGATGTTCTCCTCGTCCGCAGCGACAGGTTTACTCCTTGATGTCTACAAAGAGTACGGGACAGATTCCTATCTGGGACTTGTGGCATCCATCAGCATGTCCTGCACAGAAACAATATTCTACACCATGAGCGTTTACTTCATGACCGCAAAAGTAACAAAAACAAGATACACACTGCCAGGAGCATTACTGGCAACACTCGCTGGATTGGCGGCCAGCGTAGTACTAGGGGGCATAGTAAAATAGAAAAGTTACGGTAGAAAACGCAGAATAACTACGTCCCCAAAAGGTTGCTCTTAGGGGCAAAATTCGGTATACTGATAGGAGCAAATCCCGTGTGTTTGTGGGTGAAGGAGGAACGAATGAATCTGATCAGTCGGATTCCGAAGGATTTTTACAAGGTATTCGGAAGTAAATATATGGAATTCTATATGCAGTTTCTTGTGGCGGTTTACGAGGAGAGCAGCCAGTCGTATTCGCTTTTGGGGTTGACTGAGGGCGAGTGTCAGACGATTATGAATGAGCAGCTTGCCCGTATGACGTTAGACTGGAGTGAGGAGCGTTTTGATGAGGAAGGGGAGCTTTTGACGCGGTCGAACATGGCGATGATAAGTTTACGGCATTTTGAAGACTGGGGATGGCTTAGACGTGACTATGACGAAACACTAAACAGCTATGTAGTATCTTTCCCGGAGTATAGTCAGTTGTATGTGGAGTTGTTCCGTAATCTTTATAGTGATGAGGACAGCAAGGAGCGCGAGAGTGTGCTGGCAGTGTACAGTCACCTTTATACATATAGTTCGGATCGGGAGAAGAATAATGACATTCTGAAAAGTGCACTGCATACGTCAAGAGCCCTGCTTCAGATGCTGGCAAATATGCAGGAAGGGATGCGCGGATATTTTGATGAATTATCGAGCCAGCGAAGTTTTTTAGGAATCCAGGAAGTTCTTGTAAAGGAAATCAACAATAGTGACAGCCAGAAATATGCGATTTTGACGACGACCGACAGCTTTTATCGTTACAAGGAAGCGGTCAAAGAGCTGATAGAGAAGAATCTTGGGGAAAATGAGACAAGGCGCGAAGGTTTTGTGGAAAAGCTCCGGGATATTCAAGTTCAGCTGGCGCGAGAGGAGCAGGAGAAGTCTGAAGAACGAAATGTGCAGAATAAGCTGAGCATTCAGCGTTACCGTCTGGAGCGGGCAGTGAAGCTCTGTGACGAAGCGAATGAAATGTTGTACCGCATTTCCAGAGAGTTCGATGCCATTGAGCGAAGATACAATATGCTGATTGAGCAGAAGACTGTATTTGCAAGCCGGGCTGCTGCGAGAATCCGGTACATTTTGATGGAAGGCGCGGTCGAGGAAGATCAGACAATTGCCTTTGTAAATCTTCTGACTCAGAGTGAAAAACGTGATGAAATTTTGGACAAGCTGTCGCAGAAAATGAAGCTGACCGAACCATACCGTGTGATGAATGAAAAGAGTCTGTATCAGAGACGTGACCGGAAAAAAGAAGCATTTGTACAGCAGGCGGTGACAGAGGTAACAGAACAGGCAGATTCGGAAGAAATGAATGAGTATGTTCTGAAGCCGCTTTACACGCAAAAGGAAATCCGAGAGTTCCGAAAACAAAATGAGCAGGAAGGAAACTTTATTGTGACGAAAGACACAGTAAAATCCATGGAAGATCTGGAAAAGCTGTTTCTTGTTTGGCAGGATGCTACGGAAGTTGCGGAAGGAACGGAAGAGATTGAGGTCGGAGAAGAGCTTGAGAACGAGAATGGTCTGAGATTCTCTAAGCTTGTGATTAAAAAATCTCAGTAATCATCAGGTGAAATATCATAGATGGGGGCTTGTGCTCCAACATCATAATAAGAAAGACAAGGATAAGGAAAAATATATGGTAAATTATATGGAAGAATTGTCTGTGACGGAGGCGGAGAATCTGAAGAAAACCATTTCCGCGCTGTTTCGGCAGACATGCATTTTACAAGTAAAATATGATCCGGTCACGCTGACGCCGAGGGATAACCTTCACTATGAAATCTGTGTGAGACACCGGAAATTTATAGAAGACTATCTGTCCGTACTTGGGTGCGAACTGGTACACGACCCGCAGGAACACATTTTCAGGCTGACCGGGGAAGGCGTGGCTGTGGAACGTTTGAATGTGACGGCTACGAAGATCATTCTTCTTATTAAAATAATTTATCGGGATAAGATTCTCGGCGAAGGTCTGAATGCGACAGTGACGAATCTGGCGGAGATCCGTGAGTATGGAAAGAACACGAATCTGATCAATGAGAAGCTGACTATGGCAGAGTGGAAAGATGCGCTGTATGTTATGAGCAAGCATCAGATCATCGAGGTGCCGGGCGCAATCCAGAACGTAGAAGATCAGACAAAGATTTACATTTACAGCACAATTAATCTGTATTGCAGTGGTGTAGATATTCAGGCATTGATAAAAGAATATGTTGATGAGGAAGGCGGTGCAGAAGTTGAAGCAGGCGAAGAAGATATTTACAAGAATGCTGATGAATAACTGGGGCGGTGTCAGCCACAAGGTCATGGAGTTCCATGAGTATGTCAATCTGTTCAGTGGTAAGAGTGGATCTGGAAAATCAACAGTTATGGATGCCATTCAAGTCGTTCTGTACGGAAGTATTTCCGCTACATTTCTAAATAAGGCGGCGGACGATGCGAAGAACCGCCGAAGTGTGCTCAGTTACCTGCGAGGTGCGCAGAAAGACGGCTCTTACAATCGTGATGGACAGGACTTCTGCTCTCAGATCGTACTGGAGATATTTGACACCGGAACGAAGATGAGCACTTGTATCGGTGTTGCATTCGAAGTTGGAAAAAATGATACCGATATCCGGAAGTATACATTTTTCAGCCACTCCGGGAAAATTCCGGAGGACGAGTATCTGACGGAGAAAGGTGTGCCATATACAATTGCAGGACTCAGAAAGCTTGTGGAAAAGCGGGTGGAATCTTCGGACAATCGTGGACGAGGTGATGTGAATCGCCTTTATCCGTCAAAAGAGGCATATCTGAAAACGGTTTATGATGTGATCTTTGGATATGTGGAGCCGGGGCGCATGATGACCATGGAAAAGAGTGCGATTGCCCTTCGCATGACAAATGGAACGGGTCAGTTTATCCGTGATTATATGTTCCCGAAGAGTAAGGAGGACACGGTTTCGACCATCAGTGACCAGCTTGGTGCGTACCGTGAGATCAAAGAGCGTGTGGAAGACCTGGAGAATCGAATCCATCTTCTGGATGAGATCAGCCGGCAGAATCTGGCACTTCAGACGACGCGGGCGGATAAGATCCATGTGGAACAGGTGTTAAAATATATTGACATTGAAAGCTTCAAGACGAAGATTGAGGCGAGAAGTCAGGATCTTATGGATATCAATGAGAAGATCCGTACCAGAGAAAAACAGCAGAATGAGAACAATGAGAAAAAGACACAGCTTACTAACGCACTTGTTGAGGTAGAAGCGGAACTGAAATCCAGTGATTATGGTCAGAAGGAGAAGGAGCTGAAGAGTCTTAAGGAGACCATCAAGCTTCTGGCCCGCAACAGTGAGCAGTGGCGCGAGGTTGTAAAAGGACTTGCCCGCTGGGAGGAAGATGAGGAGATCAGTGCCTATGTGAGCAATCCGGCACTTCAGAGGATTGATGAGATTAGGTCGGGAAATGTTTCAAAGGAAGCAATTGAGAAGCTAAAGAAACAACTAAGTGACGCACTGGAGAGCATTAATGAAGAAGTGGATGAGATCGGCACAAGAATCAGTCAGAACCGAAAGGATCTGAAAGAGAAAAAGGAAATGGTAGAGGATCTGAAAAATGACCGCAAACCGTACCGAAAAGAGTTAAAACAGGCAAGACAGGAGTTACAGAACCGTCTGAGCACTCAATATGGAAGAACCATTCACGTCAACATTTTTGCAGACCTTTTTGATATTACAGATGAGAAGTGGAAAAATGCGATCGAAGGCCGTATGGGGCGAGTGAAACACAGTCTTGTGACCGCACCGGAGTATGCGCTTGATGCAGCGAAAGTGTTTCGTAAGCTTCAATATCTTGGTGGGATTGATGAAGTAGATCTGTTAGATACGGCCGCAATTGTGAAGTCCGAGCCAAAAGTTCATGACAATTCAATCTATGAGGCTGTTCATGCAGAAGAACCTTATGTGGATCAGTGCCTGCGCCGTTATCTTGGAAGAATTGCCAAATGTGAGACAGAGGAAGAACTCCGTGCCTCCGGAAATGGTGTGACAGCCGACTGCTATTCCTATAATAATTACATTTTCCGTCATCTGAAGAAAAATGATTACGAAAAATATGCCTGCATTGGAACGAAAGTTTCCAAGGCAAAGCTTCATGAAATAGAAGATGAGGTTCTGAGGCTGAGTGAAGAAGTATTGCAAGATCAGCAGATGCAGCAAAGTCTGAAAGCAGCCCAGGGATTTGAGCGGCTGAATCAAAGCACAGATCAGATTCTGCATCTGGCCGGGGCAGGCGAAGAACTGCAGGCATTTTACGAGAAACAGGATCAGTTGGAGAAGGAACTGAGAGAGCTTCGTGAAGGAAGCAGAACTGCGGAACTCAACCAGCAGAAGACAGAATTAGAAGTAAAAATCCGGGAAATTGAGAAGACATCTGAACAGCTTCAGAAAGAAGTACTGGGCTTTGCCAAGACACAGGGACAGGCAGAGCAGGATATCGTGAATTTCCAGAATCGTATGGATTTCCTGATGCAGGGATTTGTGCTGAATGAAGAACTGCAGACTGAAGTCAGGGAAGCGTTAAAGACACAATCCGAGCAGACATACCGACGTAAGAAAAGTAAAGAATCTGAAGAGCTGATGAAGCAGGAAGAGGAAGTACGTGATCTTCTGACCCGTGCGAGAAATCAGTTCAATCAGGCATATCCATCCTATGGCCTGACGGGTGTAGAACACGAAAATGTTTCTTATGACAGGATTTTGAGTCAATGCAGACAGGACTTTGAGCCGAAGTATAAAGATGAATTTCAGAAACAGTATGATCTGATCTATCATACGCTTCGTGAAAATGTAATCGCGACGATCCACGGTGAAATCAAAGCGGCATACCGTCACAGGAAAGAAATCAACCGTATGCTGGCAAAGATTAAATTCTCTGACAGTATTTACCAGATTGATATTCTTCCGGCAGAAAATGAAAATGGACAGTTCTATGAGATGCTGATGGCACCGGAATTGGACAGCAAAGTGCTGGACGATGATGGTTTCGACGGACAGATCACGCTTGGTGAAGACACATTTTATCAGAAGTACGAGCAACAGATCCTGCGCCTGACAGAGAAATTCATGCCTCCGAAAGACGAAGATGCCAAGTCCTTAAGTCAGCACCGTCAGCAGATGGAGCAGTACGTGGATTACCGGAATTATCTGACCTTCAGTATGTACGAACGAGTGGAAGATGAAGATGGAAATGTGAAGAAAAATGCGGTCGATGACATGGCAGGGCGTGATTCCGGAGGAGAAGGACAGAACCCGAAATATGTGGCACTTCTGGCAGGATTTGCAATGCTTTATATGCAGCAGACAAACCGCGATTCCAAGATAAGACTGGTACTTTTGGATGAAGCATTTTCCAAAATGGACAAAGAACGAAGCGAAGTCTGCCTGCACTACGCAAGAGAACTGGAATTACAGTTGATTGTGTGCGTACCGGACGAGCGGCTGCAGTCCTTGATCCGAAATGTGGACAGTGTGTACGGATTTAGAAGATATCAGAATCAGGTAAGTATGATGCATATCGATAAAGGAGAATATCTGGATATGATTGAGGGGAAGATTTGACTCGCATGAGTCAAATCTTCCCTTGAAACTTTCCCCTGAAACTCTTCCGCTAATACGCATTTTTAATTTGTTTCTGTAGAATTTCAAATGGCGCCGGTCCGGTATCGAGGATGCATTGGTGGAACTGATTCTGGGTAAAATCATCTCCCCAGGTTTTTATTGCCAGTTTCTTTAATTCCAGAAATTCCACGTATCCGATGTAATATTTGAGATAATTACCGGGATCTGCGACAATCAGATCAAAAATGTCCTCGATTGTCTTTTCATTCGTGATTCCATAGGTTCGGAAAAAGGCAACTGTTTCAGCAAGAGTCCAGCCGTCATAGTGGATGCCCATATCGGCGAGGGCGTAAAGTCCGAGAATGACGGAGGCATTATGTTGGAGAAGTGTTGCCATATCATGAGAAAGCGGGGAATAGTAATAACTCAGCATTTCACAATATGTAGCCCAACCTTCGGTATATCCGCCAAATGACAGAAGATCTCGAATCGGAGGGTGTTTGGTGGCGGAGTAGTAGACCGTCTGATATAAATGCCCCGGATAACCTTCGTGTGCCAGAGTTGTAAAGAGAGTCAGGTCATCAGAAATGTGTCCGGGATTAATATAGATGACATTTTCGCCACTGTTATCAATTGGCGGAATCATGTAAAAAGCAGGACTTAAATATTCTTCCATAGCTTCCTGAACATATTTTATTTCGAAAGAAACTTTTGGAGGTTTTGGGAATGAGCCGGATATTTTATCTTGCAGCGTATTTAAAATGTTGACCGGATCATCAGAAGAAAATTCGGTACCGTGACCTTTAAATAAATCAGAAGATGCTCCCGGCGTGGTACCTTGTACAGAGCCAGAATGAGCTTCAGAGTTCTTATGGGAACTGGAATTGTTTAATAATTTCTGCATCGTTAGCAGGTCACTTTGAATTTGTCTTTGTGCAAGTTTCTGAAGCTGTGGAATGGTTCTGGCAGAACCGGTCTGTTCTTTTACTGAGAGTTCATAATATTTTTTTCCATCAGGAAGATAACAGAGTCCCCGTTTGTTGTTTCCGGTATCACGAAGATTTTGGAGTCCGTCACTAAGAGAAGTGTAGGCCGGAAGAACGTAATTTAAGACGGCGTCACGATTTTGTTTCTTATAATCTTCAGAAGTTATAGCAGGCAAATTCAAAGCGTCAATTTTAGAATCAAATGTGGCATAAAGATAGTTATTTTTCATGGTGGCAAATGTCTGACATTCCGTGATAATGTCGTCGGCGACGTAGGAAGCCATGAAAAGTCCGGCGCTGCTTTTTGCTTTCTCAAATGTGAGAATAGATTGGAAATAATCGGGAATGGTAGTCAGAAGTTTCAGGTAAGTGTCAATATCGTCAGTATTATAAAAACGATATTCTGACAGAAGAATAGGAAGCTGTGCCTGAGTACCGGTAAGTGGTGTGAGAGGTTCTTCATATAAAAGATACGGCCCCATTTCCAAAGAAGAGGTGTAAGAGTGTTCAAGAATGTCGTAAGTCAGCTTATTATAATCAGACAGCTTGTTCCGTTTGAACTGATGAAGGCTTGCAAGAGCATTTTCCGCAGAAGCACATATAAGCGCCGAGTCTGTTCCGGCGTATCCACAAGAGACAGGTGGATTTTGAATTCCATAAGATTCCGGATCTTTTACTGTGTAATGAAGCGTGATCGTATTCGCAGACACCTCCTGCCTAAATAGTTCCTCCACGTATCGGTCGAAGCGGGAATTCATATCCAAAGCTGAAGTTCCACCGACAATCGCACTTAGAAGCAGCGCAAAAATCAGCAGGCCGGACATAAAACCAACCAACAGAAAGTGCCGTTTTTTATAAAGAGACATACAAAGAATCCTTTCAGTGCCTTTCTATAATATTTATGAACAGAGTTCGGAGAAAATGTGTTATCATGGAATACATGACATAGAAAAAATGCCGAGGCATTCTTGAAAAAAAGTGATTTTTGTAAAATGTGTAGTGAATTTACAGAAAATCACATTTGAAAGGAGTTAGAAAATGCAGTTAACACATTTTGATGAAAATGGAAAAGCAATCATGGTCGATGTTACGGAGAAAAATGACACAGTCCGGGAGGCTACGGCAAAAGGACGTATCCTGGTGAGCAAGGAAGTCTACGATGCGATTGAAGCCGGAACAGTCGGAAAGGGGGACGTGCTCGGAGTGGCAACAACTGCCGGAATTATGGGTGCAAAGAGAACTTCCGAACTGATTCCGATGTGCCATATTCTTCCAATCACAAAATGCCGTGTGAATTTCGAGATGAAACCAGAGGAATGTGCAATTGACTGTTATTGTACAGTAAAAGTGACCGGGAAGACAGGCGTGGAGATGGAAGCCCTCACAGGTGTCAGTGTGGCACTTCTTACTGTATATGATATGTGTAAAGCCATCGATAAATCTATGGAAATCGGAGAGATTTATCTTTGTCATAAAAGTGGCGGAAAAAGTGGTGAGATCAGAAACGAAAAGATTGACGGTCAGAAAGCAAGGCCTTGCCAGAACTAGGGAAGTTAGGGGAGAGCTAAATTCGTTGACAAATAAGAGGTTATTGCTATAATAATTTTATTACATATTAGAAATGGTGGGACAGATGAAGATAGGCGCAGTAATATTGGTGACCGGAGTCGGGATACCAGATGAGGAGATGGAAAAGTTTCTTGAGATGAAGAGACCGACCATTTTCGAACAGATGATTGTAAGCTATCAACGTGCGGGTGTGGCAGACATTGCTCTGGTCACACGGGATGGAATGGCAGATAAGATAGAGCAGACATTGCATCGTCGCGGGGTTACATTTTTGGATATAGAGTCAGATTCCTTTGAATTAGCAGTTCTGAAGGGACTTTCTTATCTATCGGATACATGCGAACGTATTTTTGTCGGAGATATTCGTTTTCCTTTTTTTCAACCGGATATATTGTTAATGATGCAGAAGCGTCAGGCAGAATTGCTTGGTGCAGTATATGGAGGTATGTTTGGCGACTTAATCTGTACCAGTCAGGCCTGCGCAAGAAATATCTGCAAAAAACTGGAACAACAGATTGAAGAGAGTGCAGAGATGGCAGAAGGAACCGTCAGAAGTACCGGTGTGGCGGCTTTCTGGAAGCAGTTCGGTTATCGGATCGCGCATATAGAGGTTGAGAATGAAGGGATTCTTGTGAAGGTGACATCTGCACGGGAATATGAAGAAAGACGGCAGATATTTGCAGAGAAGCAGATACGAGGTCATGTGAAAGTAAGTCTTGCAGTGAATCGTTCTTTTTTTGGACCGGGTGCTGTAACACTTCTGACTCAGATCGATCGTCTGGGTTCTGTGCGGGAGGCCTGTGCAAAGACCGGTATGTCTTACAGTAAAGGCTGGAAGCTCATCCATACAGCGGAGGAAGAGACAGGCTGGAAGATCGTGGAGCGCATGAGCGGAGGAAAGAATGGTGGCGAAGCCTATATAACTGAGCGTGGGCATATGCTTCTTGAAAAATATGAACTTTACAGGGAACGCGTTGAAGCGGCAGCCCAGGACATTTATAAAGATGTTTTTCAAGACGGTGAATTATTTTAATTAAATTCTTGAATAAAAGCACTTCTACAGGGGACGGGCAGCTAATAACAAAAAGGGAAAGAAGACTGGCGCATGAGAATTTTAATAAGAGGAGCAGGAGATCTGGCTACAGGAATTGCATATCGCCTATATAAATGCGGATTTGAAATTATTATGACAGAGACGAAAGTTCCATTGACTGTACGACGGACAATTGCATTTTCTAGAGCAGTGTATGAAGGAAATGCAGAAGTAGAACATGTTACTGCGAAACTGACTGACGGACCGGAACAGATAGATGATAGAATAAAAAAGGGGTATATACCGCTTCTTGTGGATCCAGGACTTAAGTATCTGAAAGAGTATAAGGCAGATGTAGTTGTAGATGCAATACTGGCAAAAAAAAATCTGGGAACAACGATAGACGCTGCTGAATTTGTAATTGGGGTCGGACCTGGATTTACCGCTGGAAAAGATTGCCACGTAGTAGTGGAGACTATGAGAGGACATAATCTTGGTAAAGTGATCCATGAAGGCTGTGCAATTCCGAATACAGGAATCCCGGCAGAAATAGGAGGATATTCTATTGAAAGGATCATCCGTGCATCGGCAGACGGACTTTATGAGCCTGTGGTTAAAATCGGTGATCATGTGGAAAAAGATCAGATTGTTGCTTATAGCGGTGGAAAATCTGTCCGAGCGTTGATGAGTGGTATTGTCCGGGGAATGCTGCAGCCAGGGGTAAATGTTACAATTGGCATGAAATGTGGAGATATTGATGCCAGATGTGAGGAAGAATATTGCTATACAATTTCGGATAAAGCCAGAGCAATCGGTGGCGGGGTACTGGAAGCGATCATGGAGCACTTCAATGGAGAAAAACATATTCTATAAGAAATGATGCGTGGGACAGGACAAAGAAGTTGTGAATTTTGAAGAATATGACGAATTGGTTGACAAAAAACCTATTTTGTTATAATATATTATATAAATTTGAGCGAAATTATAGGGGATTTGTTTACCTTAGATAAAAGGTGAAAAATCCCTATTTTAATATCAAAAAAATTGATATTAAAATAACTGAGAAATGTTATAAAAATATTTTTTTAAATTGCGAATTGTTTTGAAAAAATATTCGGAGGGAATGGATAAAATGAAATTAATGCGAACGGAAGATGCAGTGGGGCAGGTATTGTGCCATGACATCACACAAATTATCAAAGGCGTTACGAAGGATGCCGTATTTCGAAAAGGCCATATTATTACAGAGGAAGACATACCGGTACTTTTAAGTGTGGGAAAAGATCACATTTATATTTGGGAGAACAATGAGAATATGCTTCATGAAAATGATGCAGCTAAGATCTTGTATGATATGTGTGCAAATAAGCACATGACCCCATCGGAAATCAAAGAAGGAAAAATTGAACTGATCGCGGAGTGTGACGGTCTTTTAAAGGTTGATACAGAGCGATTGAATGCAGTAAATGCGCTTGGTGAAATGATGATTGCCTGTCGTCATGGAAACTTTCCGGTAAAAAAGGGCGATAAGATTGCCGGGACAAGGATTATTCCGCTTGTTATTGAAAAAGAAAAAATGGAGCGTGCAAAAAAAGCAGCCGGTGAAAAACCGATTTTTGAGCTGATTCCATTTAAAAAGATGAAAGCAGCAATTGTAAATACCGGAAACGAAGTATTTTACGGAAGGATCAAAGACACATTTACACCAGTTATTATCGAAAAATTGAAAGAATATGGAGCAGAGGTCGTCGGGCATGTAGTAAGCGATGATAACCATGAACATATTACAGCAGCTATTCAGAAATTTTTGGATGAAGGGGTGGATATGGTACTTTGTACAGGCGGAATGAGTGTGGATCCAGATGACCGTACTCCACTTGCGATTAAGAATACAGGTGCTGAGATCGTGACTTACGGAGCACCGGTACTTCCGGGAGCCATGTTCTTGCTGTCCTACTATGGAGAGAAAAAAAGACCCGTCATTGGTCTTCCGGGATGCGTTATGTATGCGAAACGGACTATTTTTGATTTGGTTCTGCCACGGATCGTGGCTGGAGAGATTCTGAAAAAAACAGATATTGATACACTGGGTGAAGGCGGCTTATGCTTGAATTGTCCGGTCTGTACTTTCCCGAATTGCGGATTTGGAAAGTAGGTGAGTGCGGATGTGGGAATTCTTACAAAAATTAAAACAACTGCAGCCAGAGAGTAAAAATATCGTTTTGACAGGACTGACAGGAGAGGCACTTGGGGAAAAAGCGCTTGTCTTGAATGGAAAGCTGGTATGGACATCTGTTGCAGGGGGATTTTTAGAACAGCATGACCAGCAGATAGAGCAGTTAGAAGTAAATGGGATAGTGCTTGTTGATGGTGAAAAAATATTTGGTGAAGTTGTAGGTGGACAGAAGAAAATCGTGATCTGTGGCGGGGGACATGTTTCCATGCCGATTATTCAGCTTGGCAGACAGATTGGATGTTATGTAACAGTACTGGAAGACAGACCGAAATTTGCAGATAACGCCAGAAGAGCAGGAGCAGACAAAGTTATTTGTGATACATTTGAAGCGGGACTGGAACAGATTCCCAGTGATTCAGATACGTTTTTTGTAATCGTTACCCGCGGACATGTGTATGATCGGATTTGTCTGGAAAGTATTGTAAGAAAACCACATGCGTACATTGGAATGATGGGAAGCCGCAGAAGAGTGGCACAGGTAAAACATAGTGTCCTTGAAAATGGAGCCGATCCACAGGTGATCAGTCAGTTACATTCTCCGATCGGTCTGGATATAAAGGCGGAGACACCGGAAGAAATTGCAATATCCATTATGGCAGAAATTATACAGGTCAAGAATCAGGATAAACGAGGAGCCGGTTATTCGAATGAAATCCGAGATGCAATTGTGAAATGTGAGGATCAGAAAAAGATATTGGCAACGATAGTCGAGCGAAAAGGAAGTGCGCCAAGAAGCGTTGGAACAAAGATGTTAATCATGGAAGACGGACGATGTGTAGACACTATTGGGGGCGGCTGTATTGAAGCATCGATTGTCAGCAAAGCGTTATTAATACTGCGAGGATGCGCAAAAGCGCCACAGATCGTGCATGTGGATATGACTGGTGCAGATGCCGAGGAAGAAGGCATGGTGTGTGGTGGTAAAGTAAAGGTATTGTTGGAGGAAGTTTAAAGATTTATGAAGGATCAGTATGGAAGAATAATAGATTATATGAGAATTTCCATTACGGATCGGTGTAATCTCCGGTGTCGGTATTGTATGCCGGAAGGAGTAGAATTAGTTCCGATGAAGAACATTCTTTCTTACGAAGAAATTGAGATGGTCTGTCAGGCGGCTGCAAAGGCCGGAATCCGTAAATTCAAAATTACAGGAGGAGAACCGCTAGTAAGACTGGGGTGTCCGGAATTGATTGGAAAGATTAAGAAGATTCCGGGAGTAGAGCAGGTAACAATGACTACGAATGGTGTCCTGCTGTCAAAATATTTACCAGAACTATTGGAAAATGGGCTGGATGCGGTGAATATTAGTCTGGATACACTGGACCGGGAACGTTATCAGGTAATTACCGGACGGGACGAACTTTTCAGGGTGCTGGAAAGTGTGGATCAGGCAGTAGATGCCGGAATCCCGGTGAAAATCAACAGTGTACTTCAAAAAGGCATGAATGAGGATGAATTTCTGGCACTTGCAAGATTGACGCTGGAGAAAAAGCTGGATGTACGTTTTATTGAGATGATGCCGATTGGGCTTGGAAAAAAGTTTGAGACGATTTACAATGAAGACATTTTGGAAGAGTTAAAGAAACAATATCCTGATATTCAGGAAGATCGGCAGATTCATGGAAATGGACCGGCAGTTTATGTGAAGCTTCCGGGCGGGCAGGGAAGTGTAGGATTTATCAGTGCACTTCATGGAAAATTCTGTCAGTATTGTAACCGGATACGCATGACGGCGCAAGGGTGTTTAAAACCTTGCCTGTGCTATGGAAAAGGCGTGGAATTGAAGGACATTTTTGACAGGCATGAAAAGCCGCAGAGATGCGGAACAACAATGGCAGATCAAGAAACATTGGAATATTTGTATCAGGCAATCACGGAGGCAATTCAGTTAAAGCCAAAAAGCCACCGTTTTGAAAATTTAAGTGAAATTACAGAAGATAAGAAAATGAGTCAAATTGGGGGATAGAGTTGTGGGAAAGATATTAGCAATCTGTATTAGTGAGAAAAAAGGAACCCAGAAAAAACCGATCGAGTCTGCAAGACTGGTGGAAGAATGGGGAATTGAAGGAGATGCCCATGTGGGTAAATGGCACCGTCAGGTGAGCATGCTTTCATTTGAAAAGATTGAAGCATTTCGAGAAAAAGGTGCAGACGTAGACTTTGGAGCATTCGGAGAGAATCTTGTTGTGGAAGGGTTTGATCTGAGTAAAGTTCCGGTAGGAACGAAATTTCAGATTGGAGAAGCAATTTTGGAATTGACGCAGATTGGAAAAGAATGCCATAGTCACTGTGCAATCTACAAGGTTATGGGTGATTGTATCATGCCAAGAGAGGGTGTGTTCACAAGGGTTCTGAAAGGTGGCGAGATTAAGGCTGGTGATGAGATCACAATGCTTCCATTAGAAAAAGATCGTCCGTTTACGGCGGCGGTTATTACTTTGAGTGATAAAGGTGCTGCAGGAGAGCGGGAGGATAAGAGTGGTCCATTGATTCAGGAGATGCTTATGAAGGAAGGATATGATGTGATAGAGACATTACTGCTTCCGGACGGAGAGCAGCCTTTGAAGCATCAGCTTATGAGACTGGCAGACCAGAGACAGGTCAATGTGATCTTTACGACAGGTGGGACCGGATTTGCAGAAAGAGATGTGACACCAGAGGCAACACAGGCAGTCTGTGACCGCATGGCGATGGGAATTGCAGATGCGATCCGTCAGTATTCACTTTCTATTACCGGAAGAGCAATGCTAAGCCGGGCTGTATCCGGAATTCGAAAAAAGACGTTGATTGTTAATCTTCCGGGAAGTCCGAAGGCTGTAAAAGAGAGTCTGGAGTATGTATTGCCACATCTGGGACATGGACTTGGAATTTTGCGTGGCACAGATGGTGAATGTGGAAATAGCTGATAATTCATGATATCAGTGAGGATAATAATAGCGGTTGCATGTGAGAGCAGACATGAAAATGTGTAAACACGCATAAACGACCGCTATATTATTTATAACACCGATTATTTTTGTAAAACGAATCGCATTTTCAAAAACAGTCATTATGCTAATCCAAAAGAGGGAGAAACGAGATGAAAAAAAGAGTCTTAGCAACATTACTTGCAATGTCTATGGTATTAGGACTTGCAGCATGCGGAAGTAAATCCGACAGCAAAGATGACAAAAAAGAGGAGACAAAAACAGAGGCGAAGGCTGATGATGCAGAAGATGTAGAGCTTCAGGTATTTATTGCCGCCAGCTTGAGCAAAGTTATGGATGAAGCCGCAACAGAGTATCAGAAAGATCATCCAAATGTGAAGATTACATTTCATGCAGATAGTTCAGGAACACTGCTTACACAGATCGAGGAAGGATATGCGTGTGATGTATTCTTTTCAGCAGCTCAGAAACAGATGGATCAGCTGGAGAAGACAGACGGACTTGTAGTTGACGGAACACGTAAGAATGTTGTAAACAACCAGGTCGTAGTTGTAACACGTAAAGACAGTGGAACAAAGGTTACCGGCCTTGAGACTTTACAAGATGCTTCCAGTATCGCTCTTGCAGGTGGAAGCGTACCGGTTGGAAAATATACAAGACAGGCACTTGTAAACCTTGGAATTCTTTACAAAGTTGATGATGTATCCACAATTCCTACAGAGACAATCTCCGAGAAACTTGGCGGAGTTGAGATCAGCGAGCAGGATAACGTAAGTAAAGTATTGGCAGCAGTTGTAGAGGGATCTTGTGAAGTTGGTACAACATACTATTCTGATACATATGGATATGAGGATGAGCTTAATATCCTTCAGACAGTAAGCTATGATCTTACAGGAAATGTAATCTACCCGATTGCTCAGGTTAAAAATGACGAAGCAAGTGATGCAGAAGTCTCAGAAGCAAAAGATTTCATCGATTTTGTAACATCTGATAAAGCAAAAACAATTTTTCAGAAATACTACTTCGATACAGATGTAGAGTAAGAAATATCTTTTCTAAGCCAGCAAAAGTTGACTGGGAATTAAAAAAGCAAAAAAAGTCCCGTTCCTGTCTCAAAACAGGTCAGGGACATTCTTGAAGTCGGAGGAGGAATATAGATGGATGCAATGGAATCGATTATTAAAAATCTGGACTGGAGCCCGCTTTTTATATCATTAAAAACAGGAATCGTGGCGACTTTTATATCATTCTTTTTAGGAATTTATGCGGCGAGAAAAGTGGTAAAGACAACACCGGGCAAGAAGGCGGTCATTGATGGAATACTGACACTGCCGATGGTACTGCCACCGACTGTCGCGGGTTTCTTCCTGCTTTTGATCTTTAGTAAAAGAAGACCATTTGGAATTTTTTTGTATGAGACATTTGACATTAAGGTCGTGCAGTCATGGCTTGGTTGTATTATTGCAGCAACCGTTATCGCATTTCCACTAATGTATCGTAATGCAAGAGCTGCTTTTGAACAGCTAGATGTCAACCTGATTTATGCAGGGCGCACACTTGGTATGTCTGACATCCAGATTTTCTGGAAAGTTGTGATTCCAAGTGCAGGACCTGGAATTGCATCCGGAACAATTCTTACATTTGCAAGAGCCCTTGGAGAGTACGGAGCAACATCTATGCTGGCTGGAAATATTCCCGGAAAGACGGGAACGATTTCTCAGAAAATTGCTATGGTCATTCAGGATGGAGATTACGCAACAGCGGGAGTATGGGTAGCGATCGTTATGCTCATCGCATATCTTGTAATCTTTTCCATGAATCTTATATCCGGCACAAAGATGAAGAATATCAAACGCTGGTAGATCCGGTTAAACAACATACGGTATCTTCTGTATGTTGTTTGAGATGCCAAGCATACGACAAAAAGGTCCGGTGGACCTTTTTTAGTGGAAAAAGAAATTGTGGATGGAGAATGCATGGGATTGTACGGGATTGTACGGGAAATTGTGGAAAGATGCGGGAAGGATAAAAATGGGAATTAAAGTAGATATTAAGAGAAAACTGGGAGAATTCAGTCTTGATATACATTTTCAGACAGAATCGAAACGAATCGGGATTCTGGGAGCATCCGGTTGTGGAAAAAGTATGACGCTTAAGAGTATCGCGGGGATTGAGATACCAGATTCTGGAATGATACAGATTGACGATAAGGTGCTGTTTGATTCGGCCAATAAAGTGAATTTAAAACCACAGAAAAGAAATGTCGGCTACCTCTTTCAGAATTATGCGTTGTTTCCAACTATGACAGTTGCAAAAAATATTGCGGCTGGTCTAAAAGGAAGCAAGGAAGAAAAGCAGAAAAAAGTACAGGAAATGATTGAAAAATTTGCGCTGGCAGGACTTGCTGACCGGTTGCCGGGACAACTTTCCGGTGGGCAGCAGCAAAGAGTTGCGCTAGCGAGGATTATGGCGTATGAGCCGGATGTCATTCTGTTGGATGAGCCATTTTCCGCATTGGACGTATTTTTAAAAGACCGGCTTCAGCAGGAACTGATTGAGATGCTGAAGGATTATGAAGGAACTGTTATTATGGTATCGCACAGCAGAGATGAAATTTATCGTTTCAGCGAGGAACTGTTGATCATGGATCAGGGGAAACCGGTCATTTATGGAGAAACGAAAAAAATATTTGCAAAGCCTGTATATAAAGAGGCAGCAAAACTGACCGGTTGTAAGAATTTTTCCAGAATAAAACGCGTAGATGCACATACGGCAGAGATTCTTGACTGGGGAATTACATTACATACGAATCAGGAAATCGATGAACAGGCAGTCTGGCTTGGCTATCGGGCCCATGATTTTGTGCCGGTGTGGGGAAAGCGAAAGGAGAACTGTCTAAAGATAAATGTTGAAAGTGAGGCAGCACTTCCTTTCGAAAGAAATTATTACCTTTACCCGGAGGGGGAAGAAAATCAGAATAAACAGACGATCTGCTGGTTTCTTCAGAGAGAAAAGCTGGAAAAAATCGGAGAGAAAGGAATGCCGGATTATCTGGAACTTACGGAAGAGGGCATGATGTTCCTGAGAGGATAAAAGAGAGGTTTCAGTAGTTGCGGGTTTTATCGGGGTATGTTAGACTAAGCATAAGTAGATTTAGAAAAAAATCCAAAACGAGGAGGAAAAAGGTATGAAGAGAATGAAAAGAGTATTGGCTTTGGGGATGGCGGTACTGATGTGTATGGGGCTGACTGCATGTGGTAAAGATTTTGATGCGGCAGGATACACAAAATCGGTATTAGATGCAAATTATCATGCGCAGTATGATAAATATGCCGAATACCGTGGAATTTCTGAGAGTGATGCGAAAAAAGAAGTGACAGAAGGTATGAGAACTCAGATTGAGAGCGCATTTTCAGGAATGGACGTAAGTGACGAGATGATGGATAAATACATAGAGGTAGCTGATAAGGCCTATGATCTGGCAGATTTCACAGTAAAAGATGCCAAGAAACAGGACGATGACAGCTATGTAGTAACTGTCGTGATTAAGCCATCAGATATATTCAGTAATTCTTCCAACTATGTAAATGATATTGCAACAGAGTATGCAGATCAGGGAAAAGATCCGACACAGACAGATGTGCTTATGGATATTTTAGTTGAGAGCCTGAACCGTGCGATTGAAGCAAACTCTTACGGTGAAGAGACGACATTGGAAGTTCACGTAACAGCGGACAAGGATGGGGCATACGGAATCGAAGAATCAGAGATGGAGACACTGGAAGCTACTATGTTCCCGGGCGAATAAATTAGACAAAACAAAGTATTTAATAGCCGGGGTGTTAATGGCAAGGTATTAATGGCAGGGTATTAATACCTTGCCATAGGAAAGCTATATAAAAGGCTTGACATGCCAGTCCTTACTGTGCTACGATTTTTACGTTGAAATTCTTTTATATCTATATAAAAGAGATGTAAATATTCATAAGATAGCCAGAATGATTTATGGAAATTGCTGAATATTGAAAATGAAACAGAAAATGCGTGGAAAAAGAGAGTACGGTTGGAAAGATTCTACAGAGAAGCCCCGGTTAAGCTGAGAAGGGCGGATTGGAACAAGCGGAAGATGGCTTTGGAGCAGTGAGTGTGAAGAGTGGCAGACAGGTCAGGAATTTAGCACTTAATGGGATTCGCCCATTACAGCGAAAGAGTGTAGATGGCACTCGATGAGGTTCTGATCCGTGAGGATAGAGCGAAAAGAAGTGGTAACGCGGAATATCCCGCCTTCTCAGTATGAGAAGGCGGTTTTTTTGGTTTGCGCGCCATGGGTGCGCTCTAATGGGTGAAAGTCCCGAACACGCCTAGGCAACGAGGAAGTGTATAGCAGAACAGCAAGGGTGTCCATCGTGAGGTGGAATCTGAAGGAAGCTGTAAGCAAACTCTTGGTCCGACGGACAGAAATCACATATAAGGCTCGGGAATACGGATAAGTCTGCCAAAAGAGATGAAGTCCTAAAGTTGCTGGAAGTACGAGTAAATGTGGCGGATAGATGAGAGGAAAGAGCGTGCACCTTAAGCGTGGAGGTCTCACAGGGGTTTCATTAGCCTAGTAACAACGAACTGTGAGAAGTCAGCCGAGCCCATAGTAGTGAAGAAGTCTCTGTAATGGAGATGGAGCAAAGGGGCGAACAATCAATAAGTTTGAGTATGTCTCGTATTGCAGAAGAGATAACATCTGCCGTAACCAATCGGGTAAAAGATGGTCAAATCAAGCGAGACGGAAAGGAAAGAACGCATGGACACAAGTAGTCTAATGGAGCAGATATTATCTAGCGATAACCTCAACAGGGCATATCTGCAAGTCGTACGAAACAAAGGTGCAGAGGGAGTGGACGGAATGAAGTACACAGAACTCAAAGAACATCTTGCAAAGAACGGCGAAAACATCAAGGAACAGTTGAGGACAAGAAAATATAAACCTCAGCCAGTACGAAGAGTGGAGATACCAAAACCAGATGGTGGTGTCAGAAATCTAGGAGTACCAACAGTAACAGACAGATTTATACAACAAGCCATTGCACAGGTTTTAACGCCAATCTATGAGGAACAGTTTCATGACCACAGTTATGGATTTAGACCGAACAGATGTGCACAACAGGCCATCCTGACAGCACTTGATATGATGAACGAGGGCAACGACTGGATTGTAGACATTGACTTGGAAAAGTTCTTTGATACAGTAAACCATGACAAGCTTATGACCATCATAGGCAGAACTATAAAAGATGGAGATGTTATCTCTATCATTAGGAAATATCTTGTCAGTGGAATCATGATTGATGATGAGTATGAGGATTCTATTGTGGGAACACCACAAGGAGGAAATCTTTCACCATTACTGGCAAATATCATGCTGAATGAACTTGATAAGGAAATGGAAAAGAGAGGGCTTAACTTTGTACGATACGCGGATGACTGTATTATTATGGTCGGAAGCGAAATGTCTGCCAATCGTGTAATGAGAAACATATCTCGTTTTATTGAAGAGAAACTAGGACTCAAAGTTAACATGACCAAGAGCAAAGTAGATAGACCAAGAGGATTGAAATATCTGGGTTTCGGATTCTACTTTGATTCAAGAGCACACCAATTTAAGGCAAAACCACATGCAAAATCAGTAGCAAAGTTCAAGAGGCGAATGAAAGAACTCACTTGTCGTAGCTGGGGCGTTAGTAACAGCTATAAGGTTGAGAAACTTAATCAGCTTATCAGAGGGTGGATTAACTACTTTAAAATAGGTAGTATGAAGGTGTTATGTGCCACGCTCGACCAAAACATAAGATTTCGATTGCGCATGTGTATATGGAAACATTGGAAAACTCCACAGAATCGCGCGAAGAACTTAATAAAGCTAGGGGTATATAAGAAACTAGCGTACTCAACGGCTTATAATGGTGCGAGAATCGCACACTGCTGTCAAGGCGGTGCCATGAATGTAGCCGTTACAAAAGAAAGACTAACCCGTTTTGGATTAGTCTCAATGTTAGATTACTACACCAAAAGGTGTGTCACTTGTTAAGTTGATTGAACCGCCGTGTACCGAACGGTACGCACGGTGGTGTGAGAGGTCGGGAAATCACTCAGATTTCCCTCCTACTCGATTATAGGTAGGAAATTGCATTTCCTACCTATACAAAAAGCCACCGGCAGGATGTGACAAAAATTATCATTAAATAATGAAAAATTAAGATTATAGAAGGAGAGAAGAATATGTGTGAGAAATGCAACAAAGGAAAGTATTATATTACTACAGCGATTGCTTATGCATCAGGCAAACCGCATATTGGTAATACTTATGAGGTCGTTCTTGCAGATGCAATTGCAAGATACAAAAGAAGTCAGGGATACGATGTATTTTTCCAGACAGGAACTGACGAGCATGGTCAGAAAATTGAACTGAAAGCGGACGAGGCAGGTATTACACCAAAACAGTTCGTTGACAATGCAGCGGGAGAGATTAAGAAGATCTGGGATTTAATGAATACTTCCTATGATAAATTTATCCGTACGACTGATGAGGATCATGAAGCACAGGTCAAGAAAATTTTCAAAAGACTGTACGATCAGGGAGACATTTATAAGAGTTCATACGAGGGAATGTACTGTACTCCTTGTGAGTCCTTTTGGACAGAGTCTCAGTTAGTAGACGGAAAATGTCCGGATTGTGGACGCGAATGTAAACCAGCGAAGGAAGAAGCATATTTCTTCAGAATGAGCAAATACGCTGACCGTCTGATCGATTATATCAACACGCATCCGGAATTTATTCAGCCTGTATCTCGTAAAAATGAGATGATGAACAATTTCCTTCTTCCAGGTCTTCAGGATCTGTGCGTGTCCAGAACATCCTTCACATGGGGAATTCCGGTTGACTTTGATCCAAAGCATGTTGTGTATGTATGGCTGGATGCCTTGACAAACTACATCACAGGAATCGGATATGATTGTGATGGAAACAGCACAGAGCAGTTCAAGAAAAACTGGCCTGCAGATTTACATTTGATCGGAAAGGATATTATCCGTTTCCACACCATTTACTGGCCAATCTTCCTGATGGCACTGAATCTTCCACTTCCAAAACAAGTATTTGGACATCCATGGCTTCTGCAGGGCGATGGTAAGATGAGTAAATCCAAGGGAAATGTATTGTATGCTGATGAATTGGTAGATTTCTTCGGAGTTGACGCAGTACGTTACTTCGTACTTCATGAGATGCCATTTGAGAATGACGGAGTTATTTCCTGGGAGCTTATGGTAGAGCGTATGAATTCCGATCTGGCAAATACACTTGGAAATCTGGTCAACAGAACCATTTCTATGACAAATAAATACTTTGGCGGAACGGTGACGAATAAAGGTGTTGCTGAGACAGAAGAAGACAAAGCAGTTGATGTGGATCTGAAAGCAATCACAGAGGATACGCCAAAAAGAGTGGAAGCTAAGATGGACGAGCTGCGTGTGGCAGATGCGATCACAGAGATTTTCGTACTCTTCAAACGCTGCAACAAATACATCGACGAGACAATGCCGTGGGCACTTGCAAAAGAAGAGGCTAAGAAAGACCGTCTGGAGACAGTGCTCTATAATCTGATCGAGAGCATCAAAACAGGCGCAAGACTTCTGGAGTCCTTCATGCCAGAAACATCTGAGAAGATTCTTGCACAACTTGGTGACGGAAAAGTGACAGAAAAGCCGGAAATTCTTTTCGCAAGATTAGACGTAGAAGAAGTAATGAAGAAAGTAGAAGAACTTCACCCACAGATGACAGCAGAAGAGAAAGAGAATCAGGCAGATGGTGAAGAAGAGACAGTAATCGATATTGATGCAAAACCAGAAATTACATTTGACGACTTCGGAAAAATGCAGTTTCAGGTAGGTGAGATCATCTCATGCGAGGCAGTCCCGAAATCTAAGAAATTACTGTGCTCACAGGTAAAAATCGGAAGTCAGGTAAAACAGATTGTATCCGGAATCCGTAAACACTATACACCAGAAGAAATGGTCGGCAAGAAAGTTATGGTACTTGTGAACCTGAAGCCGGCAAAACTTGCAGGAGTACTTTCAGAAGGAATGCTTCTGTGCGCAGAAGATGCAGAAGGAAATCTGGCCCTGATGACACCGGAAAAAGCAATGCCGGCAGGAGCAGAGATTTGCTAATATACAGAGCTTAAAAATTTTGTGTACGGTGAAGCACAATTCAAAAAGGGACAGGTTAACAATCGCTGTAAGAAGCGGAAAAAGGCAGTTTAAATAATTACACAATTTAATTGGGGACGGGGTTTTTTTGAAAAAACCCCGTCCCCAAAGGAGGAAATATGAGTAAGATTAGAATTGGTATTGTAGGTTATGGTAATATTGGCCGTGGCGTTGAGCAGGCAATTAAGAGAAATGAGGACATGGAGTTGGCGGCAGTTTTTACAAGAAGAGATCCTGCGTCTGTCAAAGTTGCGACTGAGGGTGCGAAAGTAGTGCACATGGATGATATGTTATCTATGAAGGGCGACGTGGATGTAATGGTTCTGTGCGGTGGTTCTGCAACGGATCTTCCGGTCATGGGTCCAGAGATTGCAGCGAATTTTAACACAATTGACAGTTTTGATACACATGCCAAGATCCCAGAGTATTTTGCAAATGTGGACAAAGCTGCAAAAGAGGGAAATAATACCAGTATTATTTCTGTTGGCTGGGATCCGGGAATGTTCTCTTTGAACCGTCTCTATGCGGAGTCTATTCTTGTCCAGGGAAGCACATATACATTCTGGGGCAAGGGTGTAAGCCAGGGACATTCTGATGCTATCCGCCGTATCCCGGGTGTGAAGAATGCGATCCAGTATACAGTTCCTGTTGACGAGGCTGTTGATCAGGTGAGAAGTGGAAGTGAGCCAAAGCTGACTACAAGAGACAAACATACGCGTGAGTGCTATGTTGTAGCGCAAGAGGGTGCCAACAAAGCTGAGATTGAAAATGCGATCAAGACTATGCCGAATTATTTTGATGAATACAACACGACCGTTCATTTTATTTCTGAGGAAGAGCTGAAGAGAGACCACAGCAAGATGCCTCATGGTGGATTCGTGATCCGCACAGGTGAAACTGGAGAAGAGGGCAACAAGCATGTGATTGAGTATTCTCTGAAACTGGATTCTAATCCAGAGTTCACAGCGAGCGTTCTGATTGCTTATGCAAGAGCAGCTTACCGCCTGAATCAGAAGGGCGAGAACGGAGCAAGAAGTGTATTTGATATTGCGCCTGCATTGTTATCTATGAAGACACCAGAGCAGCTCAGAAAAGAGATTCTGTAATATGATTATCGATACACATGGACATTACGATGACGAACAGTTCGATGTGGACCGGGAAATGTTGCTGACGAACTTAAAGGAGCGTGGGCTGAAAGCAATTGTGACGGTGGGTGCTTCTATGCAGACAAGTGAAAATGCACTTGCGCTGGCACATCAGTATCCGGCAGTTTATGCGGCTGTCGGTGTCCATCCGGACGAGGTCGGCGAGTTGAACGATGATGCGCTGGCGCGTCTGGAGGAAATGTGTCACGATCCGAAGGTGGTTGCTGTCGGTGAGATTGGTCTTGATTACCACTGGGATGTGGAGCCGAGAGAGGTTCAACAGAAGTGGTTCATCAGACAGCTTGATCTGGCGAGAAAGGTCGGGCTTCCGGTAAATATCCACAGTCGTGATGCATCGGAAGATACATTACTTATTATAAAGGAGCACGCATCGGATCTGACCGGAATTATCCACTGTTTTTCCGGTTCAAAAGAGCTGGCGGCTGAGTATGTGAAACTGGGATATTATATCGGAGTCGGTGGTGTCGTCACTTTTAAAAATGGAAAGAAACTAAAAAGTGTTGTGGAAGCAATACCACTGACATCGATTGTACTGGAAACGGATTGCCCGTACCTGGCACCGGAGCCGAACCGCGGCAAGCGAAATGAATCTGCATATATCCAGTATGTGGCAGAGGAGATCGCCCGGCTGAAAGGAATTTCTGTGGAGGAGGTTCTTGCACAGACTGAGATAAATGCGAAGCAGGTATATCAGCTGATATAGCCTCCGGCAGGGCGCACATTGTCCGGTGGACAATGGTTTTGCGCCGACCGAAACGGAGTGTAGACTTGCAGAGGTGCGCAGTAGAAGTATGTCATGCAATTGCATGACGCGCACCTCGCAGCAAGAATGCGAGGCATTCTTGAACAACTGCGGACAGGAATACAAATTAAAAATATGTGAAGTGACATGTCGAAAATTTCACACAATCTTAATAACATTTTTTATCGACATAGTGTATAATATCTTTAATGGCAACAGTGCCGGTACGAGGAGGACAATCCTTCCAGTACCGGCACTTGAGCCAAATGAACATAAATTGCTGTTTGTTCATCTGGCTTATGGTTTGATGGAATGAAGGAGTAATAGAAGGAAGTATGAGTAAACCAACACTTGGAAATCCACAAAATACAATTGAAATATTGCAAAAGTATCATTTTAATTTTCAGAAGAAATTCGGACAGAATTTCCTGATTGACACGCATGTGCTTGAGAAGATCATCAGTGCGGCCGGAATTACAAAAGATGACATGGTTCTGGAGATCGGACCGGGAATCGGTACCATGACCCAATATCTGGCTGAGGCGGCAGGAAAGGTAGCTGCCGTGGAGATTGATAAGAATCTGATCCCGATTTTGGAAGATACCCTCAGCGAGTATGACAATGTCATGGTGATCAATGATGATGTTTTGAAAGTAGATATCCGTGGTCTTGTGGAGAAGGAGAACGGCGGACGTCCGGTGAAGGTGGTTGCGAATCTTCCATATTACATTACGACTCCGATCATTATGGGGCTGTTCGAAGGAAATGTTCCGGTTGAAAGTATTACGGTCATGGTGCAGAAGGAAGTTGCAGACCGTATGCAGACCGGACCGGGAAACAAGGATTACGGAGCATTGTCACTGGCTGTCCAGTACTATGCAGATCCGTATATAGTGGCAAATGTACCTCCGAACTGCTTTATGCCAAGACCGAAGGTTGGTTCCGCAGTCATTCGTCTTACAAGACATGCGGCTCCTCCAGTGAAAGTGGACAATGAGAAGTGGATGTTTGATATTATCCGAGCATCCTTCAACCAGAGAAGAAAGACACTGGCAAATGGATTGTCTAATTCTGACAAGATTGATTTGCCGAAAGATGTGATTACAGAAGCAATTGCAAAGCTTGGCAAAGGAGAAAGTGTTCGCGGTGAATCATTATCGCTGGAAGAATTTGCTGCGCTTAGCAACGACTTGTGGGAAAAGAAAGGGAGATGATTTATGGTAGGAAAGACAGTGAATAAAAGCGTAGACCGTGCATTATTTGAGATTACTCCGGAAATTCAGCATTTTGCAGGATTGTGTGAGAAGAATAATGCCATTGATAAAGAGCTGTATACTAAGTATGAAGTAAAAAGAGGGCTCCGTGACCTGAACGGAAAAGGTGTGCTTGCAGGACTGACCAATATTTCCGATGTATGTGCTAAGAAGATTGTGAATGGCGAAGAAGTTCCATGTGCCGGCAATCTTTATTACAGGGGTTACAATATCAAAGATCTGGTTGGCGGTTTCCTGAAAGAAGATCATTTTGGATTCGAAGAGATTGCTTATCTGCTTTTATTTGGTGAACTTCCGAGTAGTTCCGAACTTGAGATGTTTCATGAGACTCTGGTGGAGAGAAGAACGCTTCCGCCGAACTTTGTGCGTGACGTTATCATGAAGGCTCCGAGCGGCGACATGATGAACAGTCTGTCCAGAGAAATCCTGAATCTCTATTCCTATGATGATAAAGCAGACGATACGACTATCTCGAACGTGCTGAGACAGTGCCTGAACCTGATCAGCCAGTTCCCGATGCTGATGGTCTACAGTTATCATGCATATAATTTCCGCATGGGAGAAGATTTGTACATTTATGCACCACAGCCGAATCTGTCCACAGCTGAGAATATTCTGATGATGCTCCGAGAGGATAAGAAATATACGAAGCTTGAGGCAAGGATTCTGGACATGGCACTGGTGCTCCACATGGATCACGGCGGTGGTAACAATTCAACATTTACCACTCATGTAGTTACGTCCTCAGGAACAGATACGTACTCTACAATATCTGCAGCGATGGCATCTCTTAAGGGACCAAAGCATGGCGGTGCCAATATCAAAGTAACGCAGATGTTCGCAGATATGAAGGAAAAAATTTCTGACTGGACGGACGAAGACGAAGTACATCAGTATCTGGAAGACCTTTTGGATAAGAAAGCATTTGACAGGAAAGGGCTGATCTATGGCATGGGTCATGCGATTTATTCTGTATCCGATCCGCGTGCGGAGATTTTCAAGCAATTCGTAGAGCAGCTTGCGAAAGAAAAAGGACGGGAAGAAGAGTACGCACTGTATGCCATGGTAGAGCGCATGGCTCCACAGGTCATCGGCGAAAAGCGTAAAATTTACAAAGGTGTAAATGCAAATGTGGACTTTTACAGTGGTCTTGTGTATAGTATGCTGGATCTTCCGGCATCTCTTTACACTCCGATTTTTGCGGCGGCCCGTATTGTAGGCTGGAGCGCCCACAGACTGGAAGAGCTCAAGAATGTAGATAAGATTATCCGCCCGGCTTATAAGCCATTGTCTCCATACCGTGAGTATGTGAAGATGGAAGATCGTTAGTCTCCGGTAAAAAAATAAAACCCCGCAGCGGCCCGAAGCTTGCGGGGTTTTGCTTTTGACAATAAAATTCCGTTTCTTTTACTTAGGATCATACAGCCTGAAGAACTGGTTTGCTACGGCTTAGATAGGCGACAAGGATGTCGAAAAATTCACCGGCCGTTGGACGGACATATAATGGCCGCAGCGAGTAGGACTGAAGCTGATCATAACCATTTTCCCAACAGACTCTTATAACCGTGCGGATATCACGTTCAACACTTCCGACTGTCGCTTTATACTTTCTGGCAATCTCCGGATAAAGCTGTTTACTGATGGCAAGCAGATATTCCTCGTCTGCCAGACATAATTCAATCCCGTAACTTAGATAGCGATACCCCCTATATGTAGCACCTACTCCAAGGGTACGGATTACATAGTCAATGTCGTGAGTGTACATAGAAAACTCCCCCTTTATAAACTAGAAATTATGAAGTCTAAGTAAGTTTCATCTTTTGGTATTTTATCAAAATTTGTTGAAAATAAATGGGCTTAGATTTCGTTTACATTATGTTAGACATTTTTCGACGTTATTTTTGAAAATATTCATCATTTCTTAAGAAATCCATTCCTATGTCTTAAATTTTATTTGCTAATCTTGTATAGTAGATATGAGAGGTGAAAAGAGATGGCAAAAATATTAGTATGTGATGATGATAAAGAGATTGTAGAGGCGATTGAGATATATCTGACCCAGGATGGACATCAGGTTCTGGAAGCTTACGATGGAATCGAGGCAGTGGAGATCTTGAAAAAAGAAAGTGTAGATCTTCTGATCATGGATATCATGATGCCGAGAATGGACGGAATCAGGGCAACTTTAAAAATTCGCGAGAAGCACAATATTCCGATTATTATTCTGTCTGCGAAATCCGAGGATGCGGACAAGATATTGGGACTTAATATCGGAGCTGATGATTATATAACGAAACCATTTAATCCGCTGGAGCTGGTTGCCCGTGTGAAATCACATTTGCGCAGATATATGCAGCTTGGAAGCACGGCGATAAAGGAGAGCGAGGCAATCTATACAGTCGGCGGACTGGCGATCAACGATGATCTGAAAGAAGTGACAGTAGATGGCGAGCCGGTGAAGCTTACCCCGATCGAGTACAACATTTTGCTGCTGCTTGTAAAGCATCAGGGCAAAGTATTTTCTATTGACCAGATATATGAAAATATCTGGAATGAAAATGCGGTGGGTGTTGATAATACAGTGGCAGTGCATATTCGTCATATCCGTGAGAAGATTGAGATCAACCCGAAAGAACCAAGATATCTGAAAGTCGTGTGGGGCGTAGGGTATAAGATCGAGAAGCAGTAAAAGCAGGTCGGGGTAAGACCAGCAAGAAAAAGCTAACAGAAGGGAGACGTTATGGAAAAGATATGGCATAAGAAAAAAAAGACCAGAATTTTGTTGATCATAATTGCAAATGTTATGGTTATTTCGATGATGCTCGGCGTTATGAGCATCATGTCTTACGCAGAACTTTTCGATGACCTTATAACAGGAAAACTTACGCAGAGCTATGAAGATTCCTATGACTTTGATACAGAGCTTATGAATAGTGCGTATCAAGTGATGTCCGGCATTGACAGTGAGCAGATGTTTGAGACAGATGGAAAGATTGACGAGGATAAGCTGGTCGATATTCAGGTATATAACAATAGTGAGACGATCAGTGGTCAGAATGAAAGCGGTCTTTCATATCGATTGGGAGATTTGTTGAATTGGTATCAGAAATTGATCTACAGTGAGAGTACCAGTTATGTCGGAGATACAAACACGGATTCAGCAGAATTAGAAGGCAACGACGCAGAAGATCTGAAGGCTCCGATCGTTTGTAAATTATCAGATGGAAGTTATCATTACTATAGTCAGGATGATTTTAATGAAAAGGTGTTAAATGGTGAATTAAAATTTGTAATGACAGATGGAATAGGTGCGGAGACATCGGAGCAGATCTTAGATGAGCTGGAAAATGTGGATATATCAGATAGAAATGAAATGACGGAAGAGGAAAAGAATTTTCGGGGAATCGAAGATGCAGAGGGAACTATGCTCTATGTAGATTGCTGGAAATATGATGGAGTGTTGTTCCGTGAGGAGGCAGCTCCACTGGAAGCAGAAAATCTCTTGCAGATAGTTAACGAGAATTCCAACTGGAATGGCAGGCTCAATGAAGCTTATAATATGCTGGAAAGCTGTATTTATCAGATTGGAGAGCGCTATGGAAATTATGAGAGCCTGACAGAGCAGTATAAAGAAGGAGATAGTAATTATTTCTATTATTATTTAGATTTAAAGAGTGGAAAAGTTGCCACAAATCGGGAGGAGCTTGGGCAGGAAAATAATATTGATGACGTTGCTAAAAGTGTTCGTAAGATGGGGAAATATGTCATAATAAAATCAAAACTGTCAGAGTTTGAAACGAATATTCAGGAAGCAGATGCAGAACTATGGCAGTCACAGACGGTTTATCTGAGTAATGTAGATAAAGGAGAGTTTGTGTTTATGACAGGTGTGGATACGAAGTATCCTGTAAAAGATAGTTATTATAAAAATGCACATTTTTATGAAAAGTATAGTCCGTTTGTCCGAGGAGTCAGTGCAGGAATGATTTTGGCGTTTTTAATATTTTGTGCCAGTGTAGTATGGCTTGTTGTGATCGCAGGTCGAACGGAAAGAGATGGAGAACTGCATTTATATAAATTTGACAGATGTAAGACAGAAATCGGAGCTGCAGCAGTTATATTTGCATGGTTCGTACCGTCACTATTGACTGTGCTTTTCATGGGAGCTGCAGGAATTATCTCCCAGAAAACATTTGCAGTAGGAAATGGTATTCTTTCTTACGAAACATTTTTTGGAATGATTGGATTCGGAGGACTTGCAGTCTATACATGTAATATGTTTCTCGTTGGTATTTTGAGTCTGGCCAGAAGAATAAAAGCAGGAATTGCATGGAAGAACAGTTTTCTGTACAGTGTCGTAGAGTTTGTGAAATTATTGATTCGAAATGCCAGACACATAGCAAAAATAATTGTTTTATATCTTGCGTATGCAGCAGTACATTGGGTGGCATATCTGGCATCAGGCTGGCCAAGTGCATTTTGGTCATTCGTGATTTTCATTGTGCAGACAGCAGGATTTGTAATCCTTGTCAACTGGGCAGTCGGACGACAGAAAATTAAAGAAGGTATTGAGAAAATCAGTGAAGGTGAGCTGGATTACAAGATTGATCTCGAAGACATACATGGAGAACAACGCAAGATTGCAGAACAAGTCAATTCTATCGGAAGCGGACTTGATGCGGCAGTCGAGAAGAATATGAAAAGTGAGCGGTTAAAGACAGATCTGATTACAAATGTATCTCACGATATCAAGACGCCGCTGACCTCCATTATTAATTATGTAAATCTCTTGAAACAAGAAAAATTTGATGATCCGAAGCTTCAAAGATATATTGAAGTTCTGGAAGAAAAATCTCAGAGACTGAAGACTTTGACAGAAGATGTTGTAGAGGCATCGAAAGTCAGCTCAGGTAATATTTCTCTCGAGTTTATGAATATTAATATGATAGAACTCATCCAGCAGACGAGCGGAGAATTTGAAGAAAAATTCCAGACCAGAAATCTGACACAGATCATGAATTTCCCGGAAGAAGATGCGATTGTTCGGGTAGACGGAAGAAGAATGTGGCGCGTGCTTGCAAATATTTATAATAATGCTGCAAAATATGCTATGGAAGGAACACGCATCTATGCAGATCTGCAGACACTGGACGGAAAAGTAATCTTCAGTCTGAAAAACATATCTGAGCAGCCACTTAACATTTCCTCGGCAGAAGAACTGACTGAACGATTCATCCGCGGCGACCTGTCACGAAGTACCGAAGGAAGCGGACTTGGATTGTCTATTGCGAAGACATTGACCACAATGATGGGCGGAACATTTGACCTGTATCTGGACGGTGATTTATTCAAAGTCGTAATTATATTTAGTAAAGTTAGTTGATAAATTTTTAGTTAGGGACGTAGCATTTCGCCAAAGTGTCACGTTCCTAACTTTGTCTTGTTCCCAATCAACTTTTGCCCTGTCTCAAATTGACTTTTTCCCGTACCGCTAGTACAATATTACTACTATGAATGAATTAAAAAATATATTAGAACAAAATTTAAATGACAATTTTATATCGGCGGTTTTGAGTAATCCAAGAGATGAGAAGCTCGCGGCAAAGGTTAAGGTGCGCCCGGTGCTCATGAAGGATATAAGGGTCTATCAGATGGAGACATTTCGTGGGAATCAGGCATTTCATGAGAATTTAAGTGCCGATGAGGCGTGCGAGAAGATGCTGGAGGATATGGAGAATATGAAGCAGATGCAGCTTGTAACGGCGGATGCGGAATTTTCTGTGCTTATCAGCAAGAAGGGAAAGGTTACAATTAAGAAGAAGCAGAAGAAAGCAAAGATGCGCCCGCTGGATCTGAATCATAACCGGAAGAAACAATATATCCTGCAGGAAGGTGTACCGGTTCCGTTTTTACAGGATCTTGGTGTTATGACGGAGGAAGGAAAGATTGTGCATGCAAGGTTCGACAAGTTCCGGCAGATCAACCGATTCCTGGAATTTGTCGAGGATATTTTACCACAGCTTGATTCTGGAAGAGAGCTTACAATTCTGGATTTTGGCTGTGGAAAGTCTTATCTTACATTTGCTATGTATTATTATCTTCATGAGCTGAAATCTTATGACATCCGGATCATCGGTCTGGATCTGAAGACGGATGTAATCCGGAAATGTAACGGGCTGGCGAAGAAGTATCAGTATGATAAGCTGACGTTTCTGGAGGGAAATATTGCAGACTATACGGGCGCGGAGGAAGTAGATATGGTTGTGACACTTCATGCCTGTGATACAGCAACGGATTTTGCGCTGGCAAAAGCAATTGGCTGGAATGCGAAGGTTATTTTATCGGTGCCTTGCTGCCAGCATGAACTGAACCGGCAGATGAAGAATGACGTGCTTTCACCGATCATGAATTATGGACTTTTGAAAGAACGTATGGCGGCGCTTGTGACAGATGGATTACGTGCGGAGTATCTAAAGAGGGAGGGATACGACGTGCAGGTTCTGGAATTTATTGACATGGAACATACACCGAAAAATATTCTGCTTCGTGCGGTGAAAACAGGCCGCCGGGCAGACAATGAAGAGAGTATCCGCGCATGCGAGTCATTTCTTCGCGTGACACCGACACTGGGGAGACTGCTAGACGAAAAAGGGGAGATTTAAATGAAATGGAAAAATCGCATGATCCACGCAGGGGTACTGGTTCTGGTATTTCTTGCTGCGGTGGTCGTATTTGGCTATGTGACAAATAAAAAGAACAGTAACATGACAACAGATATGGGGGCAGCAACACGTCCCCAGATTGCGTTTTCCTATAACGGTTATTCGCTCAATGACCTGCCCGGATATAAGAATGAGATGGATTTGACAGGCGTACGTGATTCCATCACACCGGTCAGCAATGGCCAGCTTCAGGTCACCATCAAAGCTTATGAAAATGTGATTGAAAGTTTGGACTATACGGTTTACTCGATCGATGGAAAAGAAAAGCTGTTGGAACAGAAGGTGAAGAAGCCAGGAGAGAATGCGACGCTGGAAATAGGAAATGCCGATGGTGAAAATATTTTGTCTGAGGAGCGTATGCTTCAGATCACGCTGCATATGGATGATCACGACATGTATTATTATACGAGAATCGTGGACGGAGCCAAGTTAAATGCGGCGCCAAGCCTGGATTATGTACAAAGTTTCCATGAAAATGCACTGGCGAAAGCGGAAGGTGTTGGAATTGGAACGGCGATTGAGCCCAGTGATGAAGGAGACAACACGACATTACAGCATGTGACGATCCACTCAGATTACACGCATGTAACATGGGGAAATCTGGCCCCGAAGGTTGATGGAAGTGAGCGTTGGACGATTAAAGAGTTGAACAGCACATATATGGCAGTGGAGCTGGAATATCGTGTGAACTGTACTGGTGAGGAAAATGAGCAAGACGAATACCAGGTGCGGGAATATTTCCGTGTGCGTTACATTTCCGGAAGTCAGAAGACATATCTGTTAGATTATGACCGGACGATGGACCAGATATTTGATGCGACGAAGAAGGTGTTGAATGAAAAAGGTGTACTTCTTGGCATCACAGACAAGAATCCGGTCTACATGGTAAATAAAAACGGAACCGTTGTGTCATTTGTGCAGGCGGGAGAACTATGGAATTATAATCGTGACCGAGATGAAGTTTCTCTTGTGTTCAGCTTTGCAGATGCGGAGAATACGGATATCCGGAATATGCTGATGCAGCATGATATTAAGATTTTAAATGTAGACGAAAAGGGAAATACAACATTTGCCGTATGCGGATACATGAACCGGGGCAGCCATGAAGGTGAGACTGGATCAGCAGTCTACTATTATAATATTGAACAGAATTCTGTTGAGGAAAAATTATTCGTATCCAGTGACAAGGCTTATGACCGTGCCCAGGAAGAAGTGGGCGGACTGGTCTACTATAATGTAGAAAATGGCTGTCTGTATACGATTGCAGATGACGTACTCTACAAAATGGATATGAATAAAGGTACGAAAAAGGAGCTTGCGACAGGACTGAATGAAGATCAGTATGTTGCAAGCGAAGATGGACATCTGGTAGCTTATGAGAAAGAAGATCCTTCGAAGTCCAAGTCTGTGACAGTTATGAATCTGGAGACTGATCAAGAATATGAAGTGACTTGCAAAGATGGCGAGTGTATCAAACCACTTGGCTTCATGGATGGTGATTTTGTCTACGGTGTTGCAAAAACGGAAGAAGTCGGAACAACACTGTCAGGAGCCCAGGTCATTCCGATGTATAAAGTGGAGATTACAAGTAGTAAAGATAAGGTGATCAAAACTTATGAACAGTCAGGAATCTATGTGCTAAGTGCTACATTTGAGGATAATATGATCACCCTTGACCGTGCGATAAAAGACGGCGATACTTACACCGGAACAGCACAGGATTATATTACAAGCAGCAAAGAGGCGAAAGAAAGCAATATTTATGTGCAGACATATAAAACAGATCTGAAAGAGACACAGGTTCGCCTGACGTATGATGATGGCATTTCTGACAAGGAGCCGAAGCTATTAAAACCGAAACAGGTGGTACTTGAAAATATTCCACAGGTCAGTCTGGACCGCAAAAAAGAAACAGACGCATTTTATGTGTATGGTCATGGAAGGCTTCAGGGAACTTATAATACTGCAGGAAAAGCGATTCAGAAAGCCAATGACTGTGGCGGAGTCGTGGTTGATGCTGATCAGAATTACATCTGGGAGCGTGGAAACCGCGATCTGAAATATTCGATTGACACGGAAGATGCAGATACAGAACAGCTCAGACAGGCACTCGCAGGTGGAAAATCTGTGGTCGATGCAATTACAGAAGTTTATGGAAGCGTGATGGATTTAAGTGGCTGTACGATAGACGAACTGCTTTACAATGTTAATCAGGGACGACCGTTAATTGCCGTCTTAGATGCGCAAACAACGCTGATGATTGTTGGTTATAGTGACGGAATAGTCAGCTGTGAAGATATCGGAAGCGGTGTACGCAGCAATCATGCACAAAGTGACTTTGCAAATGTCAGTGTATATCTGGCAGGAAAATAAAAATTATAAACAAACGATGTGGATGGATCATAACAGATAAATCCGGAAATAAGAAAACCCTGGCAGATTGTCAGGGTTTTTAATAATTAGTTTATTGAGCAAATAATGTCTTTGCGTATTTCTTTAATGCAAAGTAAAGTACCATTCCGAGTACTGCACAGGAAATGATCTCGCCAATGCCAACAGTGCACATCATAAATGGAATTGGAAGTGCAACTCCATATCCGTAGCGCAGAACAAACGGTACGATAATAATGTTAGATACAATTGGTGGGATTGGTGCAAAGTAAGGGCTCTTCTTGCGAAGTTTCCAAGTAAAGAATGCACCGATCAGTGTGGCAATACTTCCAAAGATGATATCCGGAAGGATTGCGCCTCCGAGAATGTTGCCTACAAGGCAGCCGATAAATAATCCTGGAATAGCTGCTGGTGTGAAAACCGGAAGAATCGTCAGGGCTTCGGAAATACGAACCTGAACCTCTCCGAATGAAAATGGTGCGAATACATAGGTAAGCACCACGTAGATGGCTGCAATCATGGCAGCCTGTGTCATGAAATTGATGTTTCTGTTCTTCATTTTTTAATCTCCTTTAGTTTTGTTTTACGTGTGGAAGGTCACGAACACACATTACTGAAACCTTGCTAGACCTTATTTTATAAGGGTTTCAGCGGTTTGTAGTATAGCATGAAAAAAGAAGAAAATCAAGGCTAGACCAACTTTGTGCCCACTTTAATTTTAAATTTGCATATTGTATTACTGAAATGCATATGCCACAATGCCAATAGGCAAAGAGAAGTGATTAGTCCATGCGACTCAATTACAATAAAAACCCCGGAGAGGTAACTCCTGGGTTTTCTCTTTGTCAGGTATCAGTTCTGAAAGGTAAAAAATGGCCAAAATGAGAAAATTTCTTACTGATGTTTCCTAATGAAAAAATAATGGAAAAATATAAAAAAATGAAAAAAAGTGCTTGCATTTTCAGAAAGGCTATTATATAATAACACTTGTCGTTGAGAGATACGGCAATGAAAATTTAAGATGCGCGATTAGCTCAGTTGGTAGAGCACCTGACTCTTAATCAGGGTGTCCAGGGTTCGAACCCCTGATCGCGCACTAACAAATCACTGTTTTTAGAGGCTTAGAGCTCTGGGGGCGGTGATTTTTTTGTGTAATAGGAAATAATTGCATTTCCTATTATACAAAAAGCCTCCGGCAGGATTGCAGAGGTGCGCAGATTCTTGATCTGTTAAGAATTGCCAGAATGATGGATTCGAAGATTTGTCATTGATAATCGTTGTATTATTCGCTACAATTATTATATCAGCTGGGAGTCTTCTCGACTGAGATAAAACAATAGGATGATATTATCCGTGATGGGGCAAATGTTTTGCAGATTGGAGACCAGATATGAGTAGAAAAAAGAATAGAAAAAAGAATTTTATTAAGCAAATAGCAGTTGTAGACAAAACCCCTGTGAAACAGGAGGAACAGATAGTACAGATGGATTTAGGACCGCGAAGAAGTGTTGCGTTCATCGGTTCGGAATGCTATCCATTTGTTAAGACTGGCGGACTGGGAGATGTTATGTCTGCGCTTCCAAAGACTTTGGCGAAGTTAAATCTGGATGTTAAGGTAATTCTTCCAAGATATAAATGTATTCCTCAGAAGTTTCAGGAAAAAATGGAGTACAGAGGTTCTTTTTATATGGATCTTTGTTCTGACGGGAAACAGTATTATGTAGGAATCATGGAATATCAGAAAGATGGAGTTGTCTATGATTTTATCGACAATGACGAGTTCTTTTCCTGGGGCAATCCGTATACGAACCTCATAGATGATATTCCGAAGTTCTGTTATTTTGCGAAGGCATCGCTTGCCGCACTCAATTATCTGGACTGGACACCTGATATCGTACATTGTCATGACTGGCAGGCCGCTTTAGTACCGCTTTATTTAAGAACCTGTTTTCAGAATACGAATGTTGGACGGGCAAGTGCAGTACTTACGATACATAACCTGAGATTCCAGGGAATATATGACAGAAAAATGATTCAATACTGGTCAGGTCTTCCGGATTATGTATTCAATAAAGACTGCATGATTCAGAACTGGCTGGATGCCAACATGTTAAAGGGCGGTATCGCTTACTGTAATAAAATTACGACAGTTAGCAATACTTATGCGGGCGAGATTCAGACGGAAGAGTACGGTGAAGGTCTTGCGGAACATTTGAGATATCATAATAATAAAATCAGAGGCATTGTGAATGGAATTGATACAGATAACTGGAATCCTGCAACAGATAAACTGTTAACAGCTAATTATGATGCCGAGTCAGCAGTAGAAAATAAAAAGATAAACAAGAAAGCACTCCAGGAATCTTTGGGATTAGAAGTGGATGACCATAAGATGGTGATCGGACTTATTTCACGTCTTACCAACCAAAAAGGCCTTGATCTTGTAAATGCTGTAATTCCGGGGATTATGGATGGGAATACACAGGTGGTGGTTCTTGGTACCGGTGATGCCTGGTATGAAAATACATTCCGTTATTATGAATATAAATATAAAGGCAGTTTCTGCGCATACATTGATTACAATGAAAATGTCGCCCACGGTATTTATTCGGGCTGTGATGCGATCCTGGTTCCGTCAAGATTTGAACCATGCGGGCTTACACAGCTGATAGCTATGAGATATGGTGCGATTCCGATTGTCAGAGAAACAGGAGGACTTAAAGATACCGTTTCCCCTTATAATATGTACGACAATACAGGGAATGGTTTTACATTTGACCGGTATGAAAGCGGACTTCTTTACGATGCCATTAACAGGGCAAAGACGCTCTATTTTGAGAGTAGAAAGTATTGGGATGATATGGTGATCCGGGATATGAACAAAGATGTTTCCTGGGAAAAGAGTGCAAAACAATACAAAGATTTATATGTAGAGCTGACACCGAGAAACTAAAAAATATGTGCAATAAAAAGTCATTCCTGATGGACTGAGAATAGTAGGAAAGCGAACGTATAACACGAAAGGCGGGGATTATTATGAGAGCATTTTGGATCGTACTGGACAGTGCAGGAATAGGAAATGCACCGGATGCAGAAGCATTTGGTGATGAGGGAAGCAATACATGGAAGACTTGTTATGATTCCGGAAAACTGCATATTCCGAATATGGAAAAATTGGGGATTTATAACATCGACGAGATGAATTATGGGGATAAGTCTTTAAGTCCAATTGGATGTTACGGAAGACTTCATGAAAAATCTATGGGAAAAGATACGACCATCGGGCATTGGGAGATGGCAGGTATGATATCTCCGAAACCATTTCCGGTATATCCGGACGGATTCCCGAAGGATGTGCTGGATGAATTCCGAAAGCAGACAGGACGGGAAGTGCTGTGTAATAAACCATATTCCGGAACAGAAGTTATCAAGGATTATGGGCGTGAGCACATGGAAACAGGTGCGTTGATCGTATATACATCCGCTGACAGTGTGTTCCAGATTGCAGCTCATGAAGATGTTGTGCCGGTAGAAACCCTGTATGAATATTGCAAAATAGCAAGAAAGATTCTGATGGGCGCTCATGCAGTAGCAAGAGTCATTGCAAGACCATTTGTAGGACAATATCCGAACTTCAAAAGAACAGACCGTAGACATGACTTTTCGCTTGTGCCGCCAAAACAGACGGTGCTGGATGATCTGAAAGATGCCGGAAAAGATGTTATCGGTGTTGGCAAGATATATGATATATTTGCCGGAAAAGGAATCACAGAGACAACTGCGAACCATGGAAATAAAAAGAACATGGAGAAAGTATTTGAGTTGCAAAAGAAAGATTTTAATGGACTGTGCTACATTAATCTGGTTGATTTTGATATGATATATGGCCATCGAAGAGATATTTTAGGATATACAACTGCATTAAATGAATTTGACAAGAATCTTGAAATATTTCTTGCTAATATGCGCGGCGATGATGTGTTATTTATCACAGCTGATCATGGCTGTGATCCGGGATATAAAGGAACTGACCATACGCGTGAGTCTGTACCGCTTCTGGGTTACAGTAAATGCTGGAAACAGGGCGTGAATATCGGAACAAGAGATACTTACGCTGATATAGCGGCCACCCTTGCACAGATATTTGAAATCGAGTATCATGGTGATGGTACGGGATTTCTTGAAATGCTAAAATAAAGACTGAAAATGAATAGTAATTAAAGTTATGAATGGGGCAGAAGCGTCTGACGGGCGATTTTGCCCCTGTAACTGTAATAAGCGAAAATAGAAAGGATGATAGAAAACGAAATATGATAAAACATGTATTATTTGACTTGGATGGGACATTACTTCCTATGGATCAGAATGAATTTGTAAAGTATTATATGCCACTTCTGGCAAAGCGATTTGCAAAATATGGAATGGAGCCGAAAGCGCTGATCGGGACGATCTGGAAAGGTGTGGAGGCAATGGTACTGAATGATGGAAGCACGACCAACGAGGATGCCTTCTGGAAATGTTTTGAGGAAATATCCGGGCTTTCCAGAGCAGAGGTAGAGCAGGAGACGTTGGATTTTTATGCAAATGAATTTAATGAGGCAATTGCATCTACAAAACCGAATCCGCGCGCAGACCAGGTTGTAAAACTGTTGAAAGAACATGGTGTGAAAGTGTACCTTGCGACCAATCCGATCTTCCCGCGTGTGGGAACTATGAACCGTATCCGCTGGGCAGGAATCGATGCAGAAGACTTTGAAGTTATTACGACCTATGAAACATATCATTACTGCAAGCCGAATCCGAAATATTTTCAGGAAGTTATGGAGGAGTTTGGACTTAATCCAAAAGAATGTCTCATGGTAGGAAATGATGTGCAGGAAGACCTGACGATCCGCTCCCTTGGCGTAAAGACATATTTATTAACAGATACACTGGAAAATAAAAAGAACATTCCATTAGAAGAAGTTGAGACAGAGTACAAAGGGACTATGGAAGAATTATATGAATGGTTTCAGTCATATTTTGTTCACAATTAGTTTTCATTTTAAACATAGTTTCATCACACTTTGTGTCTATACTATTAATTGTTCGAAAGAACAAAACAATTTTCTTTTTCATAACTTTTTCCTCAGGGCTGCAACCTCCCGAACATGCAGTCCTATTTTATTGTTTGAAATTAATTTCATGATATAAAAGCCCAACCGGGTAGACTTCAAGATGCCCGGTTGGGCTTTTATTTACATATTAAGAAATTTTACATATTACACCATTCGATCATGCTCTGTGAAAAATTCCGTTGTAGTCGGGTAGGTATAACTCTTACCAATTTCCTTGAGCAGCACGACATTTAATTTTCCTCCCAGGTTTTTCTTGTCGAGGGCAATGGCTCCGATCAGGTCGTGGAGCATAAGGTCACACTTGTGTGGAAGTCCATAGATATCCAGGACTTTGCGTATATGTTCCGCTTCGCCGGGTTTCGTCAGTCCCATTTCCTCTGCAATCTTTGTAATCTGATACATTCCGATGGCAACTGCCTCACCGTGGCTTTCACGTGTGTAGTGGTAATGCTGTTCGATTGTGTGAGCCAGAGTGTGACCAAAGTTCAGGAGCATGCGCTCGCCGGTGTCGAACTGATCGTGCTCAACAACGATTCGCTTGATATCTACACAGCGATAGATAACTTCGGTCAGATCTTTCTTCAAATCTTCAAATGAGGTGTGTGCTTCCAGATTTTTGAATAAATCAGCATCCCAAATGCAGCCGTATTTGATGACCTCGCCCATACCGTCGTTGATGTAACGCTCTGGCAGTGTATTTAATACAAGTGGGTCGATGAGCACAAGAGCCGGCTGATAAAAAGCACCGACCAGGTTCTTGCCTTCTGGCAGATCTACGGCGACTTTTCCACCGACGGAAGAATCGACCTGTGCCAGAAGTGAGGTCGGAATCTGGATAAACTTAATCCCGCGAAGGAAGCTTGCGGCTGCAAAACCGGCCAGATCTCCGATGACACCGCCTCCGAGGGCAATGATCAGATCACTTCGTGAAAAACGGGCTTCCAAAAGTGCGGAATAGATTTTCGGAAGACTTTGAAAACTCTTGGTTGGCTCACCGTGTGGGAGAATAAGAGAATGAACCTCATATTCATCTTCCAGTGTTTTTACAATAGTATCTCCGTACAGAGGAAATACGTTGTCGTCTGAGATGATCATGATTTTTTTCCCGGAGTAAACTTTTTCGATATAGCTTCCGGTATCTTTCAAAATATTATTTTCAATATAAATGGAGTAGCTGTGTGCTCCGAGGTCTACATATAATTCCATGCTGATAATCCTCTTCTTTCTTTTACACCTGTGAAAACGTCAAGACCCGCGAACGGGTCTTGAATAGTTAAAATGTTTTTCCGACTACTTTTGCGATCTCAGCAACCTGTTTCAGCAGTGCATCATATTTCGCAGGTTTCAGAGACTGGGAACCGTCGCACAGTGCCATCTCAGGATTGTTATGAACCTCGATCATCAGACCGTTTGCTCCTGCAGCAACAGCAGCCTTAGCCATTGGTTCAACCAGCCACCATTTTCCACCGGCATGGCTTGGATCAATGATGATCGGAAGATGTGAAAGCTTCTGGATAACCGGGATACTCTGGAGATCCAGTGTATTTCTTGTATAGGATTCAAATGTACGGACACCGCGCTCACATAAAATGACATTTTCATTACCGGATGCCATAATGTATTCTGCAGACATCAGCCACTCTTCGTAGGTAGCGTTCAGACCACGTTTCAGAAGAATCGGGCGGTCTACCTGTCCTAACTGTTTCAACAGATCGAAGTTCTGCATGTTTCTTGCACCAATCTGGATCAAGTCAACTTTTTCATTGAATACATCCAGATATTCGGCAGACATCAACTCTGTAACGATTGGCAGTCCTGTTGCAGCTTTTGCTTCACAGAGGATATCCAGACCTTCAAGACCGAGTCCCTGGAATGAATATGGACTTGTACGAGGTTTGAAAGCACCGCCGCGGAGCATGTTAGCTCCGGAAGCTTTCGCAGCTTTTGCAATCTCAAGAACCTGGTCTACAGACTCTACAGAACAAGGTCCGGCGATCAGCGCCAGATTATCTCCTCCAACCTTGACTCCGGACACATCGATGATGGAGTCGTCCGGGTGGAAAGCTCGGCTTGCTAATTTGTAAGGCTCCTGCACATGCATAACCTTTGTGACAGCAGGATCAACTTCGAAGAGTTTCGAGTCGATACGTGATGTGTCACCGATACAGCCGATGATCGTCATCTCTGCCCCTTCAATTACGTGAGTGTCCAGACCTCTTGCTTTGACCATGTTTTCAACACGTTCAATATCTTCCTTTGGGGAAAGTGGTTTTAATACAATAATCATAATAGTGACTCCTTCTATACTTTTATATATGTAACGTCTATAATATTCGCACTGTAAAATTTTAGTTGTTTAAAGTATGAAACTAATACATATAGTACCCCGTTAGAATAGCATTTGTCAATGGGTTTTATGAAAATATCTCTCATTATGTTCCAGTTTAATTAAGTTGACTTGATACAGGGCATTTGCTAAAATGAAAGAGGAAAAATAAGGGTTTATCTAGCAACAAAAAAGTTTACAAAGACAGATAATTCTCAAGGGAGAGTAAGGGAAATTTAATAAGGAGGAAATGCGATGTTAGAGTTAACATTTGGGGAACAGGTCAAAATCGTTCTGAACCGTAAAGATATGACGATCAAGCAGCTTGCGGAGATGATTGAAGAACGAACAGGAAAGAAAATGTCCAGACAGAATCTGACGCAGAGACTGGCCAGAGATAATTTTCAGGAACAGGACATGCGTTTAATTGCATCTATATTAGAGTGCCCATTTCATCTGAGTATACTGGAAGAGAATGCGGATAGTGAACATACAACCCGGGAGAATATCAAAATCGACAAGCGGGATGAAAAAAATATTATAGATGAGGAACCACAACAGCTGACACTGAATCTGGAGTATGAGGAACCAGAGCAGGTACAGGAAGAACAGCCGGTAAAAGCAAGGGAATTTGGCGTATCTGGAGCAGAACGTGATATTACAATTGGAGAACTGGTAGATATCCATAAAGATTTAGATCAGATGGAAGAAACATCAGAATATGCAGACCGGGCAGAATATGAGGAGCCGGCAGAATATGAGGAGCCGGCAGAATATGAGGAGCCGGCAGAATATGAAGAAGAGCCACAGTCTTCGGAAGATGTTGAGTATGACAAGCAGGAGGATGTGAAGGATATTCTGGAAGAAATGGCTGCGATAGAGGCTGAAGAGAAGAAGGCAAGAGAAGATAGAGAAGAAAGAGAAAGAGAGCGAGAAAAGGAACAGGAAAAAGAGCAGGAGAAGCCACGTGGCTGGAGGGCTTATTTCCCGCGCCGTAAGAAAAAGCAAGCAGAGGTGGCTCATGAGGACAAGCAGGAAGCTGCCACAGAACAGTTAGAGGAAGAATCTGCGATGGATCAGGCGCAGCCGGAAGACAAGACAGAAGAGGCTGTATCAGAAGAACTGTATCAGGAGTCAGAAGAATATCAGGAGCTGAAAGAATATCAGGAATCAGAAGAGTATCAGGAGCCGGAAGAATATCAGGAATCAGAAGAGTATCAGGAGCCGGAAGAATATCAGGAATCAGAAGAGTATCAGGAGTCAGAATCGTACCAGGAAGAGGAACAGGCATACGAAGAATATGTTGAAGAAAATCAACAGGATATGGAAGAAGAGTTTGCTGATACCGCACAGGATTGGGAAGCTCCGGAAGAAGAAAATGTGGGTGATATCAACCCATATACGGGCATGGAATATGAATCCAACAGTGTGAGAATGCATCCAAAGAGAATCGGTTATGTTCAGGTCTATGACAGAAGTGAACATCAGTGGACCGACATGACAGAGTGGGCATTCCTTGGATATCAGGAGCGCAAGAAAGCGCTTCTCGGCAAGGATTACGAGCCTCCGATTTATCTGGATTAAGTAATGGCATATTAGCTGGGAGGCATTCCTGAACAGATGTGAGGAGAAATAAGAAGATGAGATGGGAAGAACTTCTATCGGCAAAGAGATGTCGTGGTGGACAGACGAGAGGGAGAAATGCTAAAAGTTCAGACTTGCGGAGTGAATTTGAAAAAGATTACCATCGAATTATTGGCAGTGCTTCATTTCGAAGACTTCAAGATAAGACACAGGTATTTCCACTGGATAAAAGTGATTTTATCCGGACAAGACTGACTCATTCTCTGGAGGTTTCTTCTTTTGCAAAATCTCTTGGACAGAACATCGGAGAAAACATTTTAGTTTACAAAAAAGATTCTGAGTTTACACCACAGATGAAAGAAGATATATGTAATATTTTGCAATGCGCAGGGCTGATTCACGATATCGGGAATCCGCCCTTTGGGCATTTTGGAGAAGATGTAATCCGGGAGTGGTTCGAACGGAAGCTGCCACTTATGACATATCATGGAAAGCCGATGGAACAAGTGATGAGCCGGCAGATGGTAGAGGATCTGTATCATTTTGAAGGAAATGCACAGGCGTTCCGGCTTGTGACGAAACTGCATTTTCTGGTGGATGAGCGAGGTATGAACCTGACGTATGCGCTTCTGAGCACCATTGTAAAATATCCGGTGCCGTCCACAGGAATCGATTTGGATTCCGGGGATATTAAGACGCGCAAGATGGGATATTATCTGGCAGATGAGAAAATGTTCCGTGAGATCGAGAGGGAGACTGGAACGAATGGCTGTCGGCATCCGTTGACGTTTATATTAGAGGCGGCAGATGACATTGCATATAAGACTGCAGATATCGAGGATGCATTTGTAAAAGGGTACTTAAGTTATCATACATTGCTGGAGGAACTTAAGGAACTGCAAATGATGTATCATCAGGAAACGAATACATTTCGCCCGGCGGATAAGCTGGAAGAGTTATATTTTCGGGGGAAAGAGATGCATGTGGCAAATCCAGAGGAGTATGCAGTAAAGAACTGGATTATCCGTGTTCAGGGATTTGTGATCAACTGCGCAACTTATGGGTTTACATCGAATTATGATGCAATTATGAAGGGTGAATATAAGTATGATCTGTTTCACGGTACTTACTGTGAGCGGCTGATGCAGCTTCTTGGTGACCTGGCATACAGAGAAGTCTTTACATCGGAACCTATTTATCGAATGGAAGTGACAGAATCTGTCATGCTGAGTGATCTTTTGAATAAGTTTATGACAGCAATCATCAAATATGATGACCCTTCGCAGAAATTAAATTCCATGGATCTTAGGATTGTGTCATTTATTTCTGATAACTATAAGCGGGCATATCATTGTCAGGCAGAGGGCAAGACGGAGGCGGAAAAACTGTATTTGAGGGTTCTGCTTGTGACAGATTATATATGTGGAATGACGGACAGCTATGCAATGCGTCTTTATCAGGAAATGCGAGGAATGTTTTTGAGTGGAACAGAATAGACTGTGGTAAATGATACAAGTCAGGACGGATAGGATTGAAGAGGTTTATTCGATATCTGTATGAATATGAAGGGAATCAGAAAAAAAGAAATGTCGGGTTTGTAAAAGTCGAACAAGATGGGAAAGAAACAACGATTTCTGTACATGGGAAAGGGCTGTGTGGGAAAAGCAATGAAAACATTTCCTGTTATCTTATAAAATTGGATTCTGAGACGGGAAATATACTTTTCGTTCCGGCAGGAGAGATACAGATTGGAATGATTTCCTGCGGGGGATGTTTTTGCTATACAGAAGAACTGATAAGAGCTGGCTATGGAAAGACAGAGCAGAGTGTCGGTCAGACGTGTGAGAAAAAAGACGACATTTGTGGGCTTGGTCTTGGTGATCCCAAGGAAGCATTTTATGTAGCGCTTTGGAATGAGGAAATGTATGGAGACCTTGATATTGCGAGGGCGAAGGTCTTTCAAGAATTCGATAGTGATAAAACCGCCGGGGAATCTAAGAGTATTAAGAGTATAGACGAAAAAGAGGCAGAGGTAGAAACGCAGTTCGGGGACGATGAAGAGACAGAAAATCTGGAAGAAGAACAGCCAGAGAAAAAAGAACAGGAAACAGTAGAAGAATCCTCGGAGAAAAAGGAACAGGAAACAGTAGAAGAGCTCCCGGAGAAAAAAGAACAGGAAATAGTAGAAGAATCCTCGGAGAAAAAAGATCTGAAAAAAGACGATAGAGACATAGATTTGCAAAATTTCCGGCGGCAGATTATGAAAATCCAGCGTGGAGAAATCAGTATCCTGCCACGATGCGAGTGGAAACTTGCCAATAATAATTTTCTGCTTCATGGATATTATAATTACCGGCATCTTGTTCTGATCGACGAAGGTAATCAATTAAAGCTGGGAGTTCCTGGCATTTATCATGAACGGGAAGCAAGAGCGGCGGCAACATTTGGATTTCCGGAATTTATTGCAGAAGCAGATGTGAATGTGACGCTTGAACCACAGGAAAGAAATGAAAATCAGCAATTCGGCTACTGGTGCCGGCAGGTGCGAAGACCGCCGAGATAGTAAGGAGTAAAAATGACTGCAGATGAAAAATATATGCGGGAGGCAATCAAACAGGCGAAAAAGGCATATGCTATCGGAGAAGTTCCGATTGGCTGTGTAATCGTGTATCAGGACAAAATTATTGCTCGCGGATATAATCGAAGAACAATCGATAAAAATACATTGGCTCATGCGGAGCTCCAGGCAATCCGTAAAGCAAGTAAGAAAATGGAAGACTGGCGGCTGGAAGAATGTACGATGTATGTGACTCTGGAGCCGTGCCAGATGTGCTCCGGCGCAATCGTTCAATCTCGAATGACAAGAGTTGTAGTTGGCTGTATGAACCCAAAGGCAGGATGCGCAGGATCTATATTAAATCTGTTGCAGATGCCGCAGTTCAATCATCAGGTAGAGCTTACAACAGGGGTTCTGGAAGAAGAATGCAGTCAGATGATGAAAACATTTTTTAAAGAACTGAGAGAAAAACGTAAAAAAAATAAGCAATAATCCGTAACTTTGGATTATTGCTTTTATTTGTGCACGAATAATATTTTTTTCGTGCGTTGTGCGTCGAACACGATCCAACGAACGTTACCCTGGCAGTAAACTCAACCCAGGCACCCTTACGGCACCCGAAAGATTCCACTTAGTGCTGCTTCGTTCCCGACCTGACACGGTTCATGGATTTTCGTCGCGTAAGACCCAGATATCAACGCCACATACCAGGGGCGGCTTCACCAGACCAATGCCCTCGGCACAACATCACCCCTGCTATAGCGGATTGCAGGTTCAAGGTACCGCTACCACCCCGGCTGCACAAGTCCATATTATAACGGAAGATGGTGGAAAAGTCAATTGGGGACGGGGTTTTTTCAGTTTTACCCCGGTTCTTTTTCAAAAAAACCCCGTCCCCAATTGAACTTTAACCTGTCCCTTTTTGATTTCAGGTGGTATAATCGTTCGAAAAGGAGCATATATTTATGAAGATTTTACTTGTCGCGATCAATGCGAAATATATACATTCGAACCTTGCTGTGTATTGTCTGAAGGCATATGCCGAAAAGAATATGCCACAGGATGTGAATGTTCAGATAGAACTGGCGGAATATACGATCAATCAGAACAGAGATGAGATTTTAAAAGATATTTATAGGAGACAGGCAGAGATGATCTGTTTTTCATGTTATATCTGGAATCTGGATTATGTGGAGTCGATGATTCGGGATGTGAAAAAAGTTATGAAAGATGTAATCATCTGGGCAGGGGGACCGGAGGTGTCCTATGACTCCCGGGAGACTTTGGAGAGGCTGCCGGAACTGACTGGTGTGATGAAAGGGGAAGGTGAGAAGACATTTGCAAAATTATGTAAAGTGTATGGGAAGCATTCCGAAACATCAGAATTATCGCTGGAGCAGATAGACGGGATTACATTCCGATGTCCGGATGGGACGATCTGTGAGCGGCCGTGGCGTGTGCCAATGGATCTGAGTGAGGTCCCATTTGTCTATCACGATATGAAAAAGTTCGAGAACAAGATCATTTATTATGAGACGAGCCGGGGGTGTCCATTTTCATGCAGCTATTGTCTGTCTTCGATTGATAAGCAGCTTCGATTCCGGAGCCTGGATCTGGTGTTTAATGAACTGCAGTTTTTCCTGGATCATAAGGTTCCGCAGGTGAAGTTCGTGGATCGTACATTTAACTGTAAACATGACCATGCTATGGCAATCTGGAAATATATTCAGGAGCATGACAATGGAATCACGAATTTTCACTTTGAAGTTGCGGCGGATCTGCTGAATGATGAGGAAATCAGACTGATCCGGCAGATGCGTCCGGGACTGATCCAGCTGGAAATCGGGGTGCAGTCTACGAATACGGATACGATTCGGGAGATTCGAAGAACAATGAGGCTTGAGGAAGTCCGTGAGCATGTGGCAAGAATAAAAGAAAAGGGAAATATCCATCAACATCTGGATTTGATCGCAGGACTTCCGTATGAAGACATAAAAAGCTTTCGAAAGTCATTTGATGATGTCTACAGCATGCGCCCGGACCAGTTACAGCTTGGTTTTCTGAAAGTGTTAAAAGGTTCGTATATGCAGGAGATGCAGCAGGAATATGAGCTGCGATATAAAGATGAGCCGCCGTATGAAGTACTTTCTACAAAATGGCTTCCATATTCAGATGTAATTGAGCTGAAAGGGATTGAAGAAATGGTGGAAATCTACTATAATAGTGGACAATTCACCCATGTAGTGGAAGCGTTGGTGGAAAACTATGCATCTGCATATCAGATGTACCAAGATTTGTGGCAGTATTATGAAGAGCATGATTACATGGGGATTCAGCACCGAAGAAGCGCCCGGTATGAGATCGTGCTGGATTTTGTGAAAGAAAAATATCCAGAGCAGGCAGACGTAATGCGGGAACTTCTGACTTATGATTATTATCTTAGGGAAAATGCGAAGAGCCGTCCGGAATTTGCAGGCGAAGATGCAACAGACAAGCGGTTTGTCAGAGCATTTTATGAAGAAGAGGAAAAAGAACGAAAGCATTTGCCGGGATATGAACAGTTTGAAAGAAATCAGATGCGCAAGATGACGCACCTGGAATATTTCCCGCATATGGGGAAAATGTTACTTTTTGATTACAAGTTTCGAAATCCATTGAATCAGGAAGCGAGAACGTGTATGATAAAGAAAGATTCGTTGGAAAGAAGAGGATAGAGAATGAATTTCAATGATAAAAAGACAAGGAGAATCATTTCAATCGTAGTACTTGTTGTGATTGTCGCGATGGTGGCAACGATGATTATCCCTTATATGATGGCCTAGAATAAACCGGAAAGGATGCAAAGAATAAGATGGCGCGAAGAAGACGCAGGAGAATGACCAGGAAACAGGCGAGAATGAGAAGACGCAGAATCAGGATTGCAGGATTTTGTCTTGCAGGCTGTATTCTGATACTTGGAATTGTCTGTGGCGCGTTTCATCACTATGTATCACAGTTTCCGGAGGATAAGATTGCAGAGAATATCTATGTCGGAACCGTAGATCTGTCCGGGCTTTCAAAAAAAGAGGCACTAGAGAAACTGGCCGGTCAGAAGAAAGCAGATCAGAAGCAGACGGTATCGTTGACTGTGGAAGGTCAGAAGGCAGAAGCGACACTTGAGGAATGTGGATTTGATTACGCAGACGTGAAGGCGAATGTGAAGGCTGCCATGGACTATGGAAAAAGCGGCAGACTTTTTGGACGATATAAGAGTCTTCGTAAACTATCTAAAGAAAAAGTTGTCCTGAGCCCGGAATATACATTGGATCAGAAAGCGACGGAGAATATTCTGGAAGAACGGGCAGTTCCATTTGCAAAGCACGCACAGAATGCGACCATTACGAAAAGTGGAAGCGGACTTCAGATTAACAAAGAGGAAATTGGCGAGACCGTAGATAAGAGTGGAACTATAAAAGCAATTAAGAAACATTTAAATGACTCCTGGGATCATGGATCATTCGCCATGGAGGCAAAGGTAAAAGAAGAACAGCCAAGTGTGACAGAGGCGGATCTGTCCACGATACAGGATGAACTTGGCTCATTTTCTACAGATGCCGGAGGCGGAGAACGCTGGAAGAATCTGAAAAATGGTGTGGAGAAACTGAATGGTACAGTCGTGATGCCGGGAGAACAGATTTCGGTTCACGATGTAACAGCACCATATGATGAAGAACATGGATATGTGCAGGCAGGTTCTTATGAGAATGGTCAGGTCGTAGATACATATGGCGGTGGCATCTGTCAGGTTTCCACGACACTCTACAATGCAGTGCTATTCTCTGAATTGAAAGTCGTAAAACGGTATCCACATTCGATGCTGGTGTCCTATGTACCGCCGTCAAGAGATGCGGCAATTGCCGGTGACACGAAAGATTTTGTGTTTGAAAATAACTATGATACTCCGATTTACATTTTTGGAGAGATTGCTGACGATAATCAGCTTTGTTTTGCAATTTACGGAAAAGAGACAAGAGATAAGACAAGAAAGATTGAATTTGAGTCGGAAGAGGTATCGACAGAAGAGCCGGGAGTCAAGTATAAAGCAGATGCTGAACTGGCGCTTGGAGAGATGGAAGTGACCGGAAGTGCACATACGGGGAAAGAAGTAAAACTTTGGAAGATTGTCTATGAGAATGGTAAGCAGGTGAGCAAAGATGTCATTAACGAAAGTACTTACAGCAAAGCGGACAAAACCATTTCTGTAGGAATCAAGACAAAGAACAGCAGTGCGGCAGCGGTTGTGAAAGAAGCAGTCTCAACACAGGATAAAGCAAAGATACAGGCGGCGATTAGCGAGGCGAGTTCCATGGAATCTTCGTCTGAGCAGTAAGAATGCCGGGAGGAATTTTCTGCCGGGTAAAAAGAACAGATTTGTTTTTTTGAAAATCAGGAAATCAATGAGAAAATAAATGAAATAAAAGACAGGAGGTGAACAGACAAGATATGAAGTTTGAGACAGAACATGGCTGTGTGGTCAGTGAGATGGCAACAGCTTACGGAAATTCAGAACAGATAGGAAGATATGCAATTGCGGCGGCAATGAATGAAGTGCTGACGCAGGCGGAACGGGTGGATCAGATGGAAATCAGAGTCTGTGCACCGCTGGAAGAAAAGAAAACGCATCTTTATGATGTGAAAGCTGAAGCCGCGCGCTGCGCAAGAGAACACGGTCAGACGTTTTGGGAGCCGGAGATTATCCGCGCAGGCTGGGCAGCAGGTACATTTGTACAGGTGAATGCTTTGGCGGCTGATGTAAAGCAACAGGCGTGGAACAAGGAGACGATGCGAGCCGGTCAGGACATTGTCCTTACAAAATGGATTGGCCTGGAGGGAACTCTTCGTATCCTGGATGAAAAAAGAAGAGAACTTGGAAAGCGTTTTTCCGGAACTTTTTTGCATCAGGTAGAGGAATTCCGAGAGACCATCTTCGCAGAACGTGAAATCAGGGTTGCAAAAGCCGGAGGCGTATCTGTCATGCGCCAGGTTGGAGAAGGCGGTATCTTTGCTGCACTTTACAGACTGGCTAAGGAAGCTGATACCGGACTTGTAGTGGATCTCAAGGCAATGCCTGTGAGACAGGAAACAATCGAGATTTGTGAATATTACAAGCTCAATCCGTATCAGCTTGCTTCCACGGGAAACATATTAATGATATGTGATGACGGGGAAGCACTGGCAGATGCGCTTCGAAAAGAGGAGACAGAGGCGGCTGTGATCGGACGCCTTACGGATAATAATGACAAAATAATACAGAATGGGGAGGACATCCGCTATATCGACCGTCCTGCTCCGGACGAATTGATGAAGATATAGCAGAATCCTCCAAAGTGGAGGTTTAAGATGAACGAAATTCGTAGTGAGATATTAAAACATCTGGAAAAGAACAGCAAAGCTGATCTTGGGGAACTTGCAATTTTACTTGGGACAGACGAAATTTCTGTTGCAAATGAAATCGCAGACATGGAGAAAGAAGGGATTATCTGTGGTTACCATACACTGATCGACTGGGATAAAGCCGGAAGAGGTTTTGTGAATGCATTGATCGAAGTTCGCGTGACCCCGCAGAGAGAGCGTGGATTTGACCATATGGCTGACCGTATTGTGAACTATCCGGAAGTAACTGCAGTTTACCTGATTTCCGGATCTTATGATTACCTTGTCAGCATTGACGGAAAGACACTGATGGAAGTATCAAGATTCGTATCAGAGAAGTTATCGACTCTGGAAGGTGTAGTAGGAACAACGACACATTTCATCTTAAAGAAATATAAGGATCATGGAACGATCCTGAAACATGAGAAAAAAGAAGAAAGGATACCGGTGATGCCATAATGAGAGATCCATTATCTAAGAAAATAACCGGCATTGCACCGTCAGGTATCCGTAAATTTTTTGATATTGTAAGCGAGATGCCAGATGCAATTTCCCTTGGAGTGGGGGAGCCGGATTTTGACACTCCTTGGAGAGTACGGGAGGAAGGAATCTATACTCTGGAAAAAGGACGTACATTTTATACGTCAAATGCAGGACTTAAGGAACTGCGTCAGGAAATCAGCAACTACCTGGACAGAAAGATCCATGTGCGTTATGACTATGTGCATGAGGTTATGGTAACGGTTGGCGGAAGTGAGGGAATTGACCTTACCATGCGTGCTATGCTAAATCCGGGAGATGAAGTGCTTGTGCCTGAGCCGTCTTATGTATCCTACGCACCGTGTGTCACACTGGCAGATGGTGTGCCGGTGCCGATTCCGATGAAAGAGGAGAATGAATTCAAACTAACAGCAGAAGAACTGGAAGCTGCAATCACACCGAAGACAAAAATTCTGGTGCTTCCGTTCCCGAATAACCCGACCGGTGCGATCATGACAAAAGAAGACCTGGAGCCGATTGCCAAACTTGTAGAGAAATATGATCTCTATGTATTGTCTGATGAGATTTATTCAGAACTGACTTATAAGACAGACCATGTTTCTATTGCATCCCTTCCTGGTATGCGGGAGAGGACGCTGGTCGTAAATGGATTCTCAAAAGGTCTTGCCATGACGGGATGGAGACTGGGGTACATATGCGGACCGCAGATCATCATGGAGCAGATGGTGAAAATCCATCAGTACGCAATCCTGTGTGCACCGACAAACAGTCAGTATGCAGCAATTGAGGGATTGAAGAACTGTGATGATGAGATTCAGAAGATGCGCACGGCATATAATGAGAGAAGACGTTATCTTATGCATGCATTTAAAGAAATGGGGCTCCGTTGCTTTGAGCCATTTGGAGCATTTTATGTGTTCCCGAACATTCAGGAGTTTGGGATGACGTCTGAAGAATTTGCGACGGAACTGCTCCGTGAGGAGAAGGTCGCAGTTGTTCCGGGAAGTGCATTTGGTGCAAGTGGAGAAGGATATATCCGAATTTCCTACGCATATTCGCTGGACGATTTGAAAGAAGCGCTTGGACGGGTAAATCATTTTATCGAAAAACTGAGAAAAAAATAGAGGCTTTAGTATTGTTAAAAAAATGCTAATAAAGCCTGAAAATAAAGAAAAATGAAAGGAAAGAGACATATCTGCAAAGCATACAGGTATGTCTCTTTCTGCAAGTAATTTGTTTATAATATGCAAAAAATATCAATTAGGATAGAAAGAAAAACACATTTTTACTAGAAAAACCATTGACTTATTGTACCAAATTAAGTACAATTTTGTACAAATAGTTTTTTTGAATAAATGCAGAAAGGTGATAGATAAATGCTAAATATCGTACTGCACGAACCGGAGATACCAGCGAATACTGGGAATATCGGACGCACATGTGTGGCAACTAATACCAGATTACATCTGATCGAACCATTAGGATTTCGTCTGGATGAGAAAAGCCTGAAACGGGCCGGTATGGATTACTGGGGAAGTCTGGATGTGACTACATACATTGATTATGCGGATTTTCTGGAACGCAATCCAGGAGCAAAGATCTACATGGCGACGACCAAGGCACCGAAGGTGTACACGGAAGTGAGTTATGAACCGGATTGCTATATTATGTTCGGAAAAGAGAGTGCGGGGATACCGGAGGAGATTTTGGTACAACATCAGGAAGACTGTGTAAGAATTCCGATGGTGGGTGATATCAGATCTTTAAACTTAAGCAATTCCGTGTCGATTGTTCTTTATGAAGCTCTGCGGCAAAATGGCTTTGCAGGGATGAATCTGGAAGGACATCTGCACAGATTACACTGGGGAGACTCAGGGAAACTATTATAATAGCCTTCATGAAAATATAAAAACACTCTGTAAATATATGAAAAAATGATAAATTTATAGATTTTCCAGGTTTGGTATATTATAATTTCAGTTAGAAGGTTTATTCTATCTAAAGGGAGAGGTGGTGAGCAAACGGCAGAAGCAGCCATTGAGAAGAAGGGGGAACGGAAAACCTCTGGAGTTCTTAATGTGAAGCTTGGGGAAGCTTTGTACTGCTGAGTCCCAGACACGGACAATGGGATGAAAGCCTGAAAGAAGAATTAAAAGTCCGAAAAATGCCATAACAGCAGATGCTGTGGCATAACAGAACCAAGAAAATAAAGAAAAGGAAGTGAACTTATGGAATTACAGATTCAAGACTTAGTTTCGTCAATCCGCAAAGACGGAATTGAGGCGGCTAATGCAGAAGCAGAAGCAATTATTTCAGAAGCTAAGAAAAAAGCAGAAACAATTGTAGCAGATGCGAAGGCTGAGGCTAAGAGTGTTCAGGAAGCTTCAGAAAAAGAGATCGGTATTCTTAAAGAAAGCGCTGCAATCAGTGCAGAGCAGGCAAAAAGAGATGCTATGCTTGCATTCAAAACTGAGGTACAGGCTGAATTTGAAAAGATTCTTTCAGCAAAGATTGAGAACAATCTCTCAGACGCAGCTCTTGGAAAACTGATCCACGCTGTAGTATCAGATGAAGATGTGAAGAATTATGCAGTTGAAGTCTCAGAAGTGAACGATTCACTCAAAGCAGAACTTGCAGAAGAGATCAAGAATGGACTTGAAATCAGACCTACAAAGGGTGTTCGAGCAGGATTCCGTTTGGCTGCAAAAGACGGTTCAGGTTATTTCGACTGTTCTGATGATGAGATCATGCAGATGCTGATGCCATACTTCAGAGATCTCGATTTCTAACAGGAGGTGCCTATGGCTTCATATTATTACTTGATATCAAGCCTGCCGGACCTGAGAACAGACGGGGAGATGCCATTTTCCTATGAGGAATTTCTTGGCATGTGCCAGTCAAATGTAAGTGAATCAAAGTATGAGTGCTTAAAGAACCTGACACTTTCGTCAGAAGAGGGACCAATCATGAAAGAGTGGGCTGCCTCTTATAAGAATCTTATGAGCGAACTCAACTATCAGAGAAGTGTAAATCTGGGAAGACCATATCTGGCATCCTATGATAAGGATTCTGTGACTGCACAGGTAGCAGGAGCAGCGCTGGCTGCAAAGAATCCGCTGGAAGCAGAGAAGATCTTGTTGGATTATGAATTTGATAATCTTGATTCATTGGTAGGCTTGCATACTTTCGATGATGTATATTTATTCGGGTATGCGATTAAATTAAAATTGCTTGAACGCCAGAGCTGTTTTGTTCAGTCAAAAGGACAGAAGGAATTCAAACGTCTTTTTGATCAGGTGCAGCAACGCGTATATAGCTTATAACAGGAGAGAATTGATGGAAACAGTAACAGGATATGTAACTGGTATTAACGGAAACCTGGCAAACGTCAGCTTTGATGGTGCAGTTCATAAGAACGAAGTTGCTTATATTCTTGTTGATGGAAAACGTCTTAAAGGAGAGGTTATCCGAATCAACAATGGTGTTGCCAGCATGCAGATCTACGAGATGTCAAATGGTATCAAAGTCGGAGATCAGGTAGAGTTTACTGGTGAGCTGATGAGCGTAGAACTTGGACCAGGTCTGTTAACCCAGGTATTTGATGGACTTCAGAACCCGTTGCCGGATCTTGCAGAGCAGTGTGGATTCTTCCTTGAGAGAGGTGTGTATCTTGATCCTATTCCAGATAGAGATTGGGAGTTCACACCATCTGTAGCAGTTGGAGATTCCGTAGAAGCAGGAGATTCAATCGGTAGTGTTCCTGAAGGATTATTTAAACATGAAATTATGGTTCCGTTCACACTGAAAGGTAGTGACTGGACAGTTAAATCTATTAAAGAAAAAGGCTCTTATAATGTAAGAGCAACAATTTGCGTGATCGCAAACAGCAAAGGTGAGGAGAAAGAACTCAGCATGGTAATCTCACAGCCGATCAAACAGGCTGTAAAATGCTATGATGAGAGACTTCGTCCGGACGAGCCGCTGGTAACACAGCTTCGTTGTGTAGACGCATTCCTCCCGGTAGCAAAAGGTGGAACATTCTGCGTTCCTGGACCTTTCGGAGCTGGTAAGACAGTTCTTCAGCATATGGAAGCAAAGAATGGTGAGGCAGATATCGTTATCGTGGCAGCTTGTGGAGAGCGTGCCGGTGAGGTTGTAGAGATTCTGAAAGAGTTCCCTGAACTGGAAGATCCTAAGACAGGAAGATCTCTTATGGAAAGAACAATCATCATCTGTAATACATCTTCCATGCCGGTAGCGGCCAGAGAGGCTTCCTGCTACACAGCCGTAACACTTGCAGAGTACTACAGACAGATGGGACTTGACGTTCTTCTTCTTGCAGATTCTACAAGCCGTTGGGCACAGGCGATGCGTGAGATGTCAGGACGTCTGGAAGAGATTCCAGGTGAAGAGGCATTCCCGGCTTACCTTGAGTCTACAATCGCTTCTTTCTATGAGAGAGCTGGTAAAGTAAGACTTAAGAATGGTAAAGTCGGATCTGTTACAATCGGTGGTACAGTATCACCAGCCGGTGGTAACTTTGAGGAACCTGTAACACAGGCAACACTGAAGGTAGTTGGAGCATTCCACGGACTTTCAAGAGAGCGTTCAGATGCTCGTAAATACCCTGCAATCCATCCGATGGATTCATGGTCTAAATATACCGGTGTTGTAGATATGGGACGTATCGAAGAGGCTCGTGCAATCCTTACAAGAGGAAACGAGATCAATCAGATGATGAAGGTAGTTGGTGAGGAAGGAACATCCGCAGAAGACTACATCATTTATCAGAAAGGCGAACTTCTTGATGCTGTATATCTTCAGCAGAACTCATTCGATCCGATTGACGCAGCATGCCCACCGGAGAGACAGAGACAGGAATTCGATAAACTTTATGAAGCATTAATGGCGTCCTATGATTTGGAAGACAAGAATGAAATTCGAAGCTTCTTCAACCAGTTGAGACAGGAATTCCTTGACTGGCATGGTACTGTCTTTGAGACACCAGAATACCATGAGCAGGCGAAGAAGATTGAGGAATTCTACAAGTCAAAAGCAGTTGAGTAGGAGGTTCTAAAGTGCAGAAAGTATATACAAAAATTGAATCAATCGTCGGTAACGTTGTTACTGTTAAAGCAGAAGGTGTTCGTCTTGGCGACCTTGCTTTAGTAGGTGACAGTTACGCGACAGTTATTAAACTTGACAGAGACATTGTATCTCTTCAGGTATTTGCAGGTGCACAGGGTGTTGGAACCAGCGATTCTGTTCGTTTCCTTGACAGACCTATGATGGTTTCCTTCTCAGAGCATCTGCTCGGACGTGTATTTGACGGAGCAGGAGTTCCAAGAGATCACGGTCCGGCACTTACAGAGAACATGATTCCGATCGGTGGACCTTCATTTAACCCTGCAAAACGTATTCTTCCTAAGAATATGATCCGTACAGGTATTCCGATGATCGACGTGTTCAATACACTGGTAGAGAGCCAGAAACTCCCGATTTTCTCTATTTCAGGTGAGCCTTACAATGCGTTACTTTCACGTATCGCTCTTCAGGCAGAAGTAGATGTTATCGTACTTGGAGGTATGGGTCTGAAATATGACGATTACCTTACATTCCGCGATACACTTGAAAAAGGTGGAGCAATGAGCCACACAGTTATGTTTATTCATACAGCAGCTGACCCGATCGTTGAGTGTACACTGGTTCCAGATATGTCTCTTGCTGTTGCAGAGCAGTTCGCTCTTGCCGGAAAGAAAGTACTTGTACTTCTTACTGACATGACAAACTACGCAGATGCACAGAAAGAGATGGCTATCACGATGGAGCAGGTACCATCAAACCGTGGTTATCCGGGAGACCTTTACAGTTGCCTTGCATCTCGTTATGAGAAGGCAGTTGATATCGAGGGTGCAGGTTCTATCACAATCCTTGGTGTTACAACAATGCCAGGTGATGATGTAACTCATCCGGTACCTGATAATACAGGTTATATCACTGAAGGTCAGTATTATTTGAAAAATGGACATATCGAGCCATTCGGTTCTCTTTCACGTCTGAAACAGAACGTAAATGGTAAGACAAGAGATGACCACCGTGCATTGATGGATGGTATGATTCGTCTGTACTCACAGTACAAGGAAGCTCTCGAGAAGAAATCCATGGGATTCCTTATGAGTGAATGGGACGAGAAACTCCTGAAATACGGTGAATTGTTCGAAACAAAATTAATGGACCTTAGTGTTAATATCCCACTTGAAAATGCACTTGATCTTGGTTGGGAAATTCTTGCAGAGTGCTTCGAGCCAAATGAGACTGGTTTGAAGACAAGTCTTCTGAAAGAAAGATGGCCAAAGAAAGAGGCATTAAACTAAAAGGAGTAGTTGATGGCTATCAAACTTACAAAAAATGAGCAGAAGGTGCAGAAAGACCACCTGAAACAGTATCAGCGCTATCTTCCTACTCTGCAGCTTAAAAAACAGCAGTTGCAATCGGTAATTATGAAGACGAAAGCTGAACTGGAGCAGAAGGAAGTCGAACGTGCTCAGATGATTGGAGACTTGGATGACTGGGTTGCAGTTTTCGCGGAGAATGAAATCTTCGATGAAGAGAAAAAACTCGATCACCTGGTACAGCCAGAGACAGTTATCTGTAAGAATGAGAACATCGCAGGTGTAACGGTTCCAACATTTCAGGAGCTGACATTTAAAGACATTGTTTACGATGTTGACGACTATCCTTTGTGGGTTGATACTGCAATTGTAAAACTTCGTGAGATTGCTCGTCTGGATGCATTGGTATCTACACTTCGAAAACAGGAAACGCTTCTTGAGAATGAGCTTCGTGCTACATCTCAGAGAGTAAATCTGTTCGAGAAAGTTAAGATTCCGGAGGCAAAGGAGAATATCCGTGTGATCGGTGTATTCCTTGGAGATCAGCAGACAGCGGCAGTTGTTCGCGGAAAGATTTCAAAGAAAAAACTTGTGGAGGCGGCAAAATGATTGAAAAGATGAAAATGGTCTATGTCGTGTCATCCGTCTCCAAGAAAGATGAGATGCTCGATGGACTTCGGGATCTCGGACTTCTGCATCTGGCAGAGAAGAAAAGTCCGGCACGCGCAGCGTCAGAAAGATTTACAACACTTTCTAAGACTGCCGGAGTATTATTAGACTATGCGCCGGATAAAAAATCCAAGGGGAAAGAAGAAGCTCCGATCCTTTCAGACGAACAGTTTGAAGAGATGTATCAGGGCGTGCTTGCAGCACTAGACAAAAAGTCAGCGCTGTCCCAGGAAATGAGTGCAGCAGGTGCAGAGATAGAACGAGTAAAAGCATGGGGCGATTTCGCACCGGCTGAATTAAAAGAATTAAAAGAAGCAGGGTATGATCTTCATTTTTACCGTCTGGCAAAAAATGAATTTGAGATGGCTGAGCAGGATCCGGAAGTTAAGATGATCCGTCTTGCTACTATCGATAAGATGGATACCGTTGCTGTAATCGGAGCTTTACCGGCAACAATTCCGGCAGCAGAGTTCGCAATTCCGGAAAAAGGAATCAGTGAACTTACAAAAGAGATTGAGGAGTGCCAGCGTCAGAACGCAGAGTGCGACGAGATCCTTAAAAAAGCTGCTGTATATGATGCCAGTTTTCAGGCTCAGATGCTCAAAGCTCAGAACGAGGAGAATTATTCTTCCGCAAGTGAGACCGCAGAAAGCGATGAGGATTTCGTATGGATCTCAGGATATCTTCCAGAGGAAGACCTTTCAAAATTCAAAGAAGCGGCTTCAGCAAATAAATGGGCTTGGGCGCAGGAAGATGTAGCAGAGGACGATGATCAGGTACCTACGAAAGTTAAATACGGAAAAGTCTCCGGACTGATCCAGCCGGTATTTGACATCTTAGGAATCCTTCCGGGATACAGAGAGTCTGATATCTCACTTTGGTTCTTCCTGTTCTTCACACTGTTCTTTGCAATGATCATCGGTGATGCCGGATATGGTATGCTGATTCTGATCGGAACAATAGTATTTGCAGTGAAGACAAAAGGCGAAAAGAAATATAGCAACATAGTTTACTTATTATTTGTACTTTCAATTGCAACCGTTATATGGGGAGCGATTACCGGTACCTGGTTCGGAATGGAGTCAGCAATGAATGTTCCGTTCCTGAAAGCACTGGTAATTCCAAGCTTTGCAAACTATCCGGATTATTTCGGAGTTACAGCTCTTGCACAGCAGAACATGATCATGAAGTTCTCATTCTCTGTAGGAGCAATTCAGATGGCGCTTGGTAGTCTGATCTCTATTAAGAAAAAGATTGCTGAGAAGAACCTGAGCTGGGTTGCAGACCTTGGCTGGCTCGTAGCAATTGTAGCAATGTATTTATTATCACTTTATCTGGTAATCGGAGAGAGCATTAACATCACACCGGTATTTGCAATGATTGGTGTAGCATTTTTACTTGTTGTTCTCTTCGGTGCAATGTCACCGGATCGTACATTTGCACAGGGACTGAAAGCTGGTCTTGCAGATGCGTTTACCGTATTCCTGAATACGATCAGCTGCTTTGGTAACGTAATGAGTTATATCCGTCTGTTCGCAGTAGGTATGGCAGGACTTGCCATTTCTCAGAGCTTTAACGGAATCGCAGCAGGATTCCACGGACCGCTTATTATTCTCGCTGTTGTAGTTGTACTCATCGGACACGGACTGAATATTATCATGTGTTTCCTGTCAGTCGTAGTACACGGTGTCAGACTGAATGTTCTGGAGTTCTCAGGACAGGCAGGACTGGAGTGGACAGGAATTGCATACGAACCATTTAAAGTAAACGATAAAATTATTAAATAGTATTTAATTAAAGGAGAAAAATTATGAATTTAGCATTTGTTGGAATGGCAGCTGCACTTGGTTTATCTGCTTCAGGATCAGCATTCGGTGCAGGATTTGCAGGACAGGCAGCAGTAGGAGCATGGAAAAAGTGTTATGCAAGTGGAAAACCGGCACCGTTCATCATGATCGCGTTCGCTGGAGCACCTCTTACACAGACAATCTACGGATTCCTTCTTATGAACTTTATCAAATCAGCAGTAGAAGGCGGAGCAGACGCAGGACTGGCACTTGGTGTTGGTATCTTCTGTGGACTCGCAATCGGACTTTCAGCATTATTCCAGGGTAAATGTGCCGCTGGAGCATCTGATGCATTAGGAGCAACCGGAAAAGGTACAGCTAACTACTTCATCGTAGTAGGTATCGTAGAGACAGTAGCCCTCTTCACATTGGTATTCGGCTTACTGCTCTTAGGTTAATAAAAAACAGAATACAGAAAAATTTGAGCGGAACAGCAATTGCTGTTCCGCTTTTTTCCTTTCTGCATATGATAAAGCAGATGAATTTTGTGGGAGTGTATGAACATGGATGAAAAACTTCCTTACTATATGGCGTATCCAATGCCGCTATTATATGATGATGAGCGTCAGAACCAGAGGGATTATGAATATATGAAGAGTGTATATCCAGGAACGGCAAAGCGTCTGATACCATATATCGAAGAGGAATGTGACCGTCTGGAGTATACGGGAAGCGTTATGTATGACGAATATCCAGATCGGCTGCAGTTGTTGCTGCTTTGCAGAAGAATTTATAATCGCGCGAAAGAAGATGAAACAAAGAAAGATGAAGCAAAAGAAGGCGAGGAAACAGGCGAGTGGCTGCAGAATCTGATCCAGGTCATGACTTATCAGGAACTGTGTCAGAGAAGACGAGAAAACAGAAGTATGAGACGGAAATATTATTGATTTAGCTGCTTAAAATCGGGTATTATTAGAATTCTCAATAAAGAAGAAAAAGATAAGGGATGGGAAAAAGAAAAGATTCGTGATAAAATATACAGTATCTTTTATAGCTTGAAAATTAAAAGTGAAGGAACACGGAATGCATAAGTGATATATCTTGTTGGAAAAGCGGATAAATGCAATTAAGTCATGCATAGCATATGTCGTGAGATAGGCTGATATACTATAAATTATGGAAAAGATAAGGAGATAGGAATGGAAACAAGAGTAGACAAAGTTGCAGAAAAACATAAGAGTGGATACAACTGTGCACAGGCAGTAGCGTGTGCATATTGTGATCTGGTTGGAATTGATGAAGAAACGATGTTTCGTATGACAGAAGGGCTTGGCCTTGGAATGGGCGGCATGGAAGGAACATGTGGAGCTGTCACAGCAGCCTGTGTAATTGCCGGTGCCAAGAATAGTACTGTGGAAATGGGTGGTCCGGGAAGTAAAGGGGCAACTTATAAAATATCCAAAGAAATTGTGCGCAGATTCAAAGAGGAGAGTGGCAGCGTAATCTGTAAGGAATTAAAGGGAGTCGAGACAGGAACGCCGGCAAAAGCCTGTCCGGATTGTGTGAAAGATGCAGCCCGCATATTGGAAGAGGTTGTATTTGGCGAGTAGAAAAGTCACCTGTCCATTAGAGGCTGCATATAATAAAAGGAAAAGATGAAAGCACATTTATTATAAAAGGAAGAAAGGCAAAAATAGAAGGATAAAAACATCATGGATAACATCATTTTAATAGGTATGCCAGCGGTTGGAAAAAGCACCGTGGGTGTTATTGTTGCAAAGCGCCTGGGTTATAATTTTGTAGATACAGATCTGGTCATCCAGGAAAAGGAAGGAAAGCTTCTTAGAGAGATCATAGCGGAGATTGGACCGGACGGTTTCCTGGAAGTAGAGGATAGGATCAATGCTGAAATCGAGGCGGAAAAAACAGTAATCGCACCGGGCGGAAGCGTTGTATATTGTGAAAATGCAATGAAACATTACAAAGAAATCGGAAAAGTCGTATATTTGCAGGTATCATTTGAAACAATAAATAAGAGACTTAGAAATGCAAAGAGCCGTGGAGTCGTACTGCGTGACGGACAGACATTGAAGGATTTATACGAAGAACGTGTAAAATTGTTTGAAAAATATGCAGATGTGACAGTGTGCGAAGATGGATTGGAACTGGAAGAAACGATTGAGAAAGTGTTGGCGAGTCTGAACTAATTCATGCGAAGCTCACGAAGCAAGTCCGTTCGCTTATGGCTGAGCGCCATATACCGCAAGATATACCTAGCCTGCTGTGAAAGCGAGCTTTCCGTCAGCCAGGCTATATCTTCCGTCGCATGGCTTGTCAGGTTCAAATGTTACAAAAACATTACGTAAATGTAAAAAATATTTTACGTGGCAAGTGTTTTGTGCTATACTGTTGTGGTACCCATAAGAGGGCGTGTTATTGTCATGCCATAAAAATATGACTTGACATACGGGGAGTTTATATAATATACTGTCCCTCGACCATGCATTTTTGTCTTGCTCAGGGGTAAGGAGCTTGAGAGAAGGAAAGATGCATAATATTTTAGAGAATATTGGTAGAATATATAGAGGTGTTATCTATGGAGCAATATATTATTAAGGGAGGTCACCCGCTTGTAGGCGAGGTGGAGATTGGTGGAGCGAAGAATGCGGCACTTGCGATTCTTGCTGCGGCAATTATGACAGATGAGACAGTCCGTATTGAGAACCTTCCAGATGTTAATGATATTAATGTACTTCTGGATGCGATTGCAGGTATTGGAGCAATGGTACAGCGTACAGACCGCCACACTGTTAAGATCAATGCGAAAGCAATTCATGATTTCAATATTGAATATGATTATATAAAAAAGATTCGTGCATCTTATTATCTGTTAGGAGCTATGCTTGGAAAGTATAAGCATGCAGAAGTTGCACTGCCTGGAGGATGCAATATCGGAAGCAGACCGATCGATCAGCATCTGAAAGGATTCCGTGCACTTGGAGCAGATGTAGAGATTGAATATGGTAAGATTCTTGCTGAAGCGGACCGCCTGGTCGGAAAGCACATTTACTTTGATGTAGTCAGTGTTGGAGCAACCATTAATGTTATGATGGCAGCTACAATGGCAGAGGGACTTACCATTATGGAGAATGTTGCAAAAGAACCGCACGTTGTTGATGTTGCAAACTTCCTCAACAGCATGGGAGCAAATATCCGTGGTGCCGGAACAGATGTGATCAAGATCCGTGGTGTTCAGAAACTTCACGGAACAGATTATTCTGTAATCCCAGATCAGATTGAAGCCGGAACATTTATGTTTGCAGCAGCGGCTACAAAAGGTGATGTGACAGTGTTGAATGTAATCCCGAAGCATCTGGAAGCAACAATTGCAAAGCTTCTTGAAATTGGCTGCGAAGTAGAGGAATTTGACGATGCAGTTCGTGTAGTGTCAAAGGGAGACTTAAGAAGCACACATGTGAAGACATTACCATATCCGGGATTCCCGACAGATATGCAGCCGCAGATGGGTGTTACACTGGCTTTATGCAAAGGGACAAGTATTGTGACAGAGAGTATCTTCGAGAATCGTTTTAAATATCTTGACGAGCTCGCAAGAATGGGTGCAAATGTCAAAGTAGAAGGAAATTCTGCAACGATTGAAGGTGTTGAGAAGCTTTCAGGAGCAAGGGTAAGCGCACCGGATCTTAGAGCAGGAGCAGCACTTTGCATTGCAGGTCTTGCAACTGATGGAATCACGATTGTTGACGACATTGTGTATATCCAGAGAGGATATGAGCGTTTCGAGGAGAAGATCCGTGGAATCGGCGGAATCATTGAACGTGTGTCTACAGAGCGTGAGATTCAGAAGTTCAAGCTGAAAGTCAGCTAATACAACAGAAAGTAAGATATGTATATTGACATTTCTTATGTATTGCGATAAAGTCATACATGTTACAAGATAATAATAATATTTTTCTCTTATTCAGAGCAGTGGAGGTACAAAGGACCTGTGAAGCTGCGGCAACCCCCGGTTCGGGAAGGTGCCGACCTGAGCGAGTAATCGAACAATAAGAGGATTGGCTTATGAAATATAAACAGTCCACTTAGTGTGGGCTGTTTCTTTGTGCAATGAACCCGCCATGCTATGTGCATTTTCAGGGTTTTAGCGAATCTCAGAATAAGAGTGAAGAACATGAAAAGGAGAAGAGAATGGAAAGACATTTATTTACATCAGAATCAGTAACTGAAGGACATCCGGATAAGATGTGCGACCAGATTTCAGATGCAATCCTGGACGCCCTTATGGAGCAGGATCCAATGAGCCGTGTTGCCTGCGAGACATGCACAACAACAGGTCTTGTTATGGTCATGGGAGAAATCACAACAAATGCTTATGTGGATATTCAGAAGATTGTAAGAGATACAGTCCGCGAGATTGGTTATACTCGTGGAAAATATGGATTTGATGCAGATACATGTGGTGTGATTACAGCAATCGATGAGCAGTCTGCAGATATCGCGCTTGGAGTTGACAAAGCTCTGGAAGCAAAAGAGAATAAAATGTCTGAAGAAGAGATTGCAGCAATCGGAGCAGGAGATCAGGGAATGATGTTCGGATATGCTTCCGATGAGACGCCGGAACTGATGCCATATCCGATTTCACTGGCACACAAGCTTGCAAGAAAACTGACAGAAGTCAGAAAAGACGGTACATTAAAATATTTAAGACCAGACGGAAAAACTCAGGTTACTGTAGAATATGATGAGAATGGTACGCCGAAGCGTCTGGATGCAGTTGTACTTTCCACACAGCACGATCCGGATGTGACACAGGAGCAGATTCACGAAGATATTAAGAAATATGTTTTTGACCCGATTATTCCGGAAGGAATGGTAGATGAGAATACAAAATTTTTCATCAACCCGACAGGTCGCTTTGTAATCGGTGGACCACACGGTGACAGCGGACTGACTGGAAGAAAGATTATTGTAGATACTTACGGTGGAATGGCTCGTCACGGTGGTGGAGCATTTTCCGGAAAGGATTGTACAAAGGTAGACAGATCTGCAGCTTACGCAGCACGTTATGTTGCTAAGAATATTGTGGCAGCCGGAATTGCTAAGAAATGTGAGATCCAGTTATCTTACGCGATCGGTGTTGCACACCCGACATCTATCATGGTAGATACATTTGGAACAGGTAAGCTTTCAGATGAGAAGCTTGTTGAAATCATCCGTGAGAATTTCGATCTTCGTCCGGCTGGAATTATCCAGATGTTGAATTTAAGAAGACCGATTTACAAACAGACAGCAGCTTACGGTCACTTTGGACGTACAGATGTAGATCTTCCATGGGAGAAGACAGACAAAGCAGAGTTACTGAAAAGTTATCTGTAAGATTGATTTATAAAATTTTTAGAAATGTTTATGGACGCTTTCGTGTGAAGCGTCCTTTTTCATGCTATACTTGGTTTTAGATGCAAAATGCATTTTGAGTGAGACCTGAACTTAAAAGGAGATTTATTTTATGAAATTTAAGACCAGGCTGGTAGTAGCGTTTTTTACAATTATATTAATTCCACTTGCATTATCTTCAGCGCTTGTGTGTATGGTTGGAAAATATCAACTTAGTTCTATTGAGAAAAATTATGGAATCAAGAATACGACGGTCGAGAGTCTGGCTAGTTCAGTAACCGTTCTTACACGGCTGACAGAACAGCCATATCGTGAGCTGGAGGCATTGATACAGGAAGATCCGGAAGAAATGGAAGATGCAGCACAACTGGAAAGTCTGAATGGTGAACTACAAGATAAAAAATCTTATCTTCTTGTGAGAAAGAATGATACGATTTCCTATATTGGTACGGAGGCTTCTGAAGCTGAGAAAGTCATCAGCCAGCTTCCAGAGTATGGAGCGGCCGAGACGACATCAGAAAATGGTATGTATCTTGGAGGAAAAGCACAAGTCCTTCTAAAACAGATTGATTTTCAGTATTCGGATGGAAGTGAAGGCAGTGCATTTATTGTGACAAATGTAGGAAGTCTGATTCCGGAAGTGAAAAATCTGTTCGTGGAGATTATCGTATGCATTTTCCTGGTACTTGTATTTACCGCATGTGTGCTGATCATCTGGATTTACAGAAGTGTCATGGGACCGGTCGGAAAGATGCGGGAGGCAACAAAGAGTATAAAAGAAGGAAATCTTGACTTTGAACTGCCGGTTGAGACAGATGACGAGCTCGGACAGCTCTGTGGGGATCTGGAAGACATGCGAAAACGTCTGAAGAATACGGCAGAAGAGAAACTGAAATTTGACAAAGAAAATAAAGAATTGATCAGTAACATTTCCCATGATCTAAAGACACCTGTGACGACCATCAAAGGTTATGCAGAAGGAATCATGGACGGTGTGGCAGATACTCCGGACAAAGTGGCAAAATATGTACGGACCATTTACAATAAAGCAAGTGAGATGGACGTACTGATCAACGAGCTGACTCTTTATTCAAAAATTGACACGAACCGTATTCCGTACAATTTCACAATTTTATCTGTGAATGATTATTTTAATGATTGTTCAGAGGATTTGTCTTTGGATCTAGAGGCAAAAAATGTGGAATTTGGTTATTTTAATTATGTAGAACCTGAGGTCAAGGTTATTGCAGACCCAGAACAAATTAAGAGAGTGGTGCATAACATTGTGAATAACTCTGTAAAATATATGGATAAAGACAAGCCAAAGATTAATTTGCGCGTCAAAGATGTAGGGGATTTTGTTCAGGTCGAAATTGAAGATAACGGAAAAGGAATTGCGTCAAAAGATCTGCCAAATGTGTTCGAGAGATTTTACCGGACGGACGCATCAAGAAATTCCTCAAAAGGAGGAAGCGGTATTGGTCTTTCTATTGTAAAGAAGATTATAGAAGAACACGGTGGAAAAATCTGGGCAACGAGCCGGGAACATACCGGGACGACCATGTATTTTGTGCTTAGAAAGTATCAGGAGGTACCAGTAAATGAGTAAAATATTAATCGTAGAAGATGAAGAGACAATTGCAGATCTGGAAAAAGATTATCTGGAACTGAGTGGATTTGAGGTGGAAGTTGCAAATGACGGAGAGACAGGACTTGAAAAAGCCCTGAAAGATGAATACAGCCTGTTCATACTAGATCTCATGCTTCCGGGTGTGGATGGATTTGAAATCTGTAAGAAAATCCGAGAAGAAAAAAATACACCAATCATCATGGTATCCGCAAAGAAAGACGATATTGACAAGATCCGTGGGCTGGGACTCGGCGCAGACGATTATATGACAAAACCATTCAGTCCGAGCGAGCTGGTAGCAAGAGTAAAAGCACACCTCGCAAGATATGACCGCCTGACAGGAAGCGCAGTGGAAAAGAATAAAATTATTGAGATCCGCGGACTCCGTATCGACACAACTGCAAGACGCGTATGGGTCAACGATGTAGAGAAGACATTTACAACAAAAGAATTTGATTTACTCACATTCCTTGCAAGCCACCCGAATCACGTATATACAAAAGAAGAACTGTTCCGGGAAATCTGGGATATGGAATCTATCGGAGATATTGCGACTGTGACTGTTCATATCAAAAAGATCCGAGAAAAAGTAGAAGTAGACACATCAAACCCACAGTACATTGAGACAATCTGGGGCGTGGGATACAGATTTAAAGTATAAAAATTAAATTGGGACCGTAGCATTTTAACAAAATACTACGGTCCCATCGCTGATTAAGGGTGTTCTCTTTGGCTATTGTGCTGAATTAATAAATCCCAAGTGCTTTTAGTGCAAGCAGGAATAATACGAATACAATACTTGGCCTGGCAATTTTAGAACCGTTTTTCATCACAAGTCCGGCACCGATGTATCCGCCAAGCATATTGCAGGCTGCAGATGCAAGTCCGAGACTTAAAACGCCTTGTCCATTATAAAGAAAAATTGCAAGTGCGGTCAGGTTCGTGGTCAAGTTGATGACCTTTGCCTGTGCATTTGCGGTCTGGATGTTCAGATGAGCAAATACTGTGAACGCGATAATTAAAAATGTTCCGGTTCCCGGTCCATAGAATCCGTCGTAACATCCGACGATAAATGCAGCTATCGTTGCAGTTAAGTAAGTTCTTCGGTTCAGAGTGATCTCTTCACTCCCTTCATCGTTAAATAATTTCTTGTTTAATACGAGAAATGCAGATACCGGAAGGATTACCATTAATACATAGGAAAGAATGTGTTCCGGGACGCGAAGGGAGATCTGTGCACCGATGAAAGAACCGCAGATCGCAGCGACTACCGCAGGTGCTGCCAGCTTTAAATTAATGAGTTTTGCTTTCGCAAAACGGTAAGTGGCAAGTGCAGTTCCGAATGGACTGGATATTTTATTCGTGGCAATTGCTGCATGAGGCGGAAGCCCGGCAATTAAAAAAGCTGGAAGTGAAATCAGACCGCCGCCACCACCGATGGCGTCGACGAGCCCGGCGAGAAAAACAAGCGGGCATACGACTAAAAATGTATGAAGTGTGATATTCATATCAAGTGTTCTCCTGTCTTTTGTAAAATACTTTGATTCCAAAAAAGAAATCTTTTTTATTATAGAGAAAGATAATTTAAATGACAAGGGGAAAATCCATGAAAAACGTTATGTAAATCCGTAGAAAAACTCTGTAAAAATCTTGCAAAACCCCTTGACAATTAAGCGGTTTCATAATACTATAATCTAGCGTGCATAAAAAGGCATTAGTTTTTAGTGCGCATATTTCGTGTAAACGAGGCAACTTATTACTATCATAGGAGGTGAAAGAGAATGCCAACATTTAACCAGTTAGTAAAAAAAGGACGTCAGACATCTGTAAAGAAGTCTACAGCTCCTGCACTTCAGAAAGGGTACAATTCTCTTAAGAAAAGAGCAACTAATGAGTCTGCTCCACAGAAGAGAGGCGTATGTACAGCTGTTAAGACAGCTACACCTAAGAAGCCTAACTCAGCTCTTAGAAAGATCGCCAGAGTTCGTCTTTCTAACGGTATCGAAGTAACAAGCTATATCCCAGGAGAAGGACATAACCTTCAGGAGCATAGTGTTGTACTTATTCGTGGAGGAAGAGTAAAAGACCTTCCAGGAACAAGATACCACATCATCAGAGGAACACTTGATACAGCAGGTGTTGCTAAGAGAAGACAGGCTCGTTCTAAATACGG
>OHMN01000035.1_pt1 | contig 123918 bp, 114 predicted proteins | sample 1569361 | NCBI WGS metagenome assembly OHMN01 (sample SAMEA3541508, study PRJEB24748) | human gut metagenome | biome: human gut; feature: human-associated habitat; material: faeces | place: China | collected 2012
TGGCGGTCTATCTCTTGTTTTCGGTTGCTTGCTTCCTTACCGTACATGAGCATTTCACCACGGAATAAAAAGGTTTCCAGCATTTGCGCTGCGCTTAATCTACCATTGATTGTTTCAATCCATTCCGCACCGTCTCTGATGTAGTCAATCACTCGCTGACGTTCATCCATGTTCCTACATTCCTGTGCGTAATATCCTATTTTAACCGTATCCCCTATCTCAACTGTGCCGGCATCGGGAGATAAATTGCCGCTTAACAATTGCAGCAATGTAGATTTTCCGCACCCATTTTCTCCTACAATCCCAATTCTTCCGTTACGTGGAAGAATGTAGGAAAAATCTCGAATCAATACCTTATCTCCATAAGATTTGGAAATATGATTTACTTCTATGGTCTTTTTTCCAAGACGCGTGCCCACTGAACTAATCTCTAATTGTTGAGACAGCTCCGGTGCCTCTTTGTCTCTCAGTGCTTCAAAACGTTCTACACGGGAACGGCTCTTTGTTCCTCGCGCTTTCACTCCTCTTTGAATCCATTGTAATTCTTTTCTCAGCAAGCTTTGGCGTTTTCTTTCAGAACTGAGCACCATCTCCTCACGCTGTGCTTTGCTCTCCAAATAACCGGAATAATTGCTTTCATATTGGTAAATTTGACCGTTGTTTACCTCTAGGATTTTATTGGAAACCCGATCAAGAAAATAACGGTCGTGGGTAATCATAAGCAATGCGCCTCTAAATTTCTGTAAGGTTTGCTCTAACCACGCAACCATATGATGGTCCAAATGGTTGGTAGGTTCATCTAAAATCAATAAATCACACGGAGTAGCCAAAGCGCTTGCAATTGCTACCCGTTTTTTCTGTCCGCCTGACAATGTGGAAACATCCTGCTGAAAGTCAGAAATACCTAACTTTGTTAAAATAGACTTTGCTTCATATTCTTTCATCTGACGCAATTCTTCCGAAGCTCCTAAAAATACCTGCTGTAATACCGTATTTCCGGCTTGCATCATTGGCTGCTGAGGTAAATAATGAATGACCAGATGAGGTGTTTTTGTAATACTGCCGCTATCACATTGCTCTACGCCCGCAATCAGTTTCAGTAATGTAGATTTTCCCATTCCATTGCAACCTACTACACCAATTTTATCTCCCTGTTCCAAATAAAGGGAGACTCCTTTTAACAAAGGTTTGATTCCATAACTTTTTTCTATTTTTTCCGCAGAAAGCAATAGCATACGCTATCCTCCTTTTTCAAACGCTATGATATCACGTTTCTATGTATTTTGATTATAGCATAAGAGAAAAACAAGGGCAATTTTATACAAAAACATATTATAAAATACTGTAAATCCATATTTGCATTTTCAGAAAAAACACATTGTTTATTGTCGTCAAAAGATGATGAAAAAGCCAGCAAATACGCCTTGCATTCAATATAGAAACATAGTAAAATACTGTTGAACATGTAATAAAAAATGCTAAGAAAATTTATGCAAAAAATGAATGTACGAGCGGTTTTGGTCCGCACGGAGGTATATCATGAAACAGCTATTATTAGGCAATGAGGCTGTAGCACGCGGGTTATACGAAGCCGGCGTGCGCGTAGTTTCCAGTTATCCCGGTACGCCCAGTACCGAAATTACGGAAGCAGCCGCAAAATTTGAAGAAATATATTGTGAATGGGCTCCCAATGAAAAAGTCGCAGCCGAAGTTGCTGCCGGCGCATCCATTGCAGGCGCTCGTTCTTTTTGCGCTATGAAACATGTTGGTTTGAACGTAGCGGCCGACCTTTTGTACACCATATCTTACACAGGGGTAAACGGAGGCATGGTGATTGCTGTTGCAGATGACCCCGGCATGCACTCTTCTCAAAATGAGCAGGATTCCCGTCATCATGCCATCGCCTCCAAGGTTCCTATGCTGGAACCTTCCGATTCTGCGGAATGCTGTTCTTTTACAAAACTTGCGTATTCTCTTTCAGAGGAATACGATACTCCTGTTATCATCCGCCTTTCCACCAGAATTTCTCACTCTTGCAGTATTGTAGATACACAGGACAGAGAAGAGATAGATTTAAAACCATATGAAAAACAGCCAAGCAAATATGTTGTTCTTCCTGCTTTTGCAAGAGCCAAACACCCTCTTGTAGAAGAAAGAACTAAAAAATTATCTCAATGGGCAGAAAACTGTGACATCAATCGTGTGGAAGACAACCACGCAAAAATTGGTGTGATTGTTTCAGGTGCAGCATACCAATACGCAAAAGAAGCGCTTGGTGATACCGTTTCTTATCTAAAACTGGGTATGGTACATCCCTTGCCGGTGGATTTGATACGTAATTTTGCAAAAATGGTCGAAACTGTATATGTTATTGAAGAACTTGACCCAATCATTGAGACCCACTGTAACCGAACTGGGGTTCCCGTTATAGGAAAAGAACTGTTTCCAATCTGCGGAGAACTTTCTCAAAAACTCATCAAAAAACTTATGCTTCACCAGGAAGACGAAGTATTGTCATTAGATGAGCCAACTCCTGTACGTCCTCCTGTGATGTGCTGCGGTTGCCCGCACAGAGGAGTCTTTTATGAGTTAAAGAAAGCAAACGTATTTGTAAGCGGAGATATTGGTTGTTACACCTTGGGCGCTTCTGCCCCATTAAATGCGATGGATACCTGTTTGTGTATGGGCGGTTCTGTATCCGGTCTGCACGGATTCAACAAAGCGCGTGGTGCAGAGGGAGAGAAAAAATCAGTTGCTGTCATTGGAGATTCCACCTTTATGCATTCCGGTATCACAGGTCTGATTGACATTACCTATAACAAGAGTAATTCCGTTGTTATTATCCTAGACAACTCTACTACCGGCATGACGGGTCATCAGCAAAACCCGACTACCGGAAAAAATATTTATAACGAACCGGCTGCTGCTGTAGACTTGGAAGCACTATGCACAGCTGTGGGCGTACAGCGTGTTACCGTTGTAGACCCTTTTAATTTAAAACAAGTACGCACTGTTTTAAAAGAAGAACTGGCTGCAGAAGAACCATCCGTAATTATAGCGCGCCGTCCTTGTGCACTGCTGAAAACCGTCAAGCATAACCCTCCTCTTTTCATCAATCCCGAAAAATGCGTGGGATGCCGTGCATGTCTGGGTATTGGCTGCCCTGCTATCAGCATGAAAAACAGAAAAGCTGTCATTGATGCTACTCAATGCGTAGGCTGCGGTGTATGCGTTGGACTATGTGGAGTCAAAGCCATTGGCAAGCAGGAGGTAGTATCATGAAACAAAGTGTAAAAAGCGTCGTGATTGTGGGGGTTGGCGGTCAAGGCACGCTGCTGGCCAGCCGAGTACTTGGTGCAGCTATGCTGAATCAAAGATACGATGTAAAAATGTCAGAAGTACACGGAATGAGTCAACGCGGCGGCTCTGTTGTTACGTATGTACGTTATGGAGACAAGGTATATTCTCCTGTAATTGAACACGGAGAAGCCGATGTGATTTTGGCTTTTGAACTGCTGGAAGCCGGAAGATATTTGCCCTGGCTGAAAAAAGGCGGTGTAATTATTGCCAATACACAACAAATTGACCCAATGCCTGTAATTACAGGAGCAGCTTCTTATCCTGAACATTTAGAAAAGCAAATTGCAGATAAAGGAGCGCATTTACTTGCATTTGATGCTTTGGAATTAGCACAGCAAGCAGGTTCAGTCAAAGCAGTAAATGTGGTTCTGTTGGGTGCTATGGCAAAACAGCTGGATATTGACAAACAAGTTTGGCTAGACACCATCAAGGCAACTGTACCTGCTAAATTTATTGAAATGAATGAAAAAGCATTTGTATTAGGTTATAACTCCTAGTATCATAGTAACAATAATAAGTAAATCAAAGGGGAACTTGGAATGTCTGTACCAAAACAATATTTAGATCCTGAAATAGAATGTGCATCTACTGACGAAATGCGTCAACTTCAGACCGAACGTTTAAAACACATGGTCAAACATGCATATGAAAACGTACCTCTGTACCAAGAGCGAATGGATGCTATGGGGGTATCTCCCGATGATATTCACTCTATTGACGACCTGCATAAACTGCCATTTACAGTAAAAGATGATTTGAGAAATACATATCCTTTTGGCATGTTTGCTGTTCCAAAAGAAAAATTGGTGCGAATTCATGCATCTTCCGGTACTACAGGAAAACAAACTGTTGTAGGTTATACCAAAAATGACATTGATGTATGGTCTCGTTCTGTTGCACGCGCGCTTACCAGCATTGGTACTACAAAATCCGATTATGTCCATGTTTCTTATGGTTATGGCCTGTTTACAGGAGGGTTGGGGCTGCACTATGGAGCGGAATATATGGGTGCAACCGCAATTCCTGTTTCTTCAGGAAATACAAAACGCCAAGTACAAATTTTACAGGATTACGGTTCTAATATTTTATGCTGTACACCTTCTTACGCTATGTATATTGGGGAAACCGCAAGAGATATGGGGATTGATACAAAGCAGCTTCCTGTACGCGCTGGCTTTTTTGGCGCTGAACCTTGGACAGAACACATGCGTCAGGAGCTGGAAGCAATTTTAAATATCAAGGCATATGATATTTACGGTTTGTCTGAAATTGCAGGTCCCGGCGTAGCATTTGAATGCCCGGCACAACAAGGTATGCATATTAACGAAGATTTTTTCTATCCTGAAATTATTGATCCTGATACGGAAGAAGTTCTTCCTGACGGAGAATTTGGAGAGCTGGTATTTACCTGCATCGGCAAGGAAGCGTTACCCTTAATTCGCTACCGTACTCGCGATATTTGTAAATTGGAACGCGGTACGTGCTCTTGTGGCAGAACATTGGTAAAGATGTGCAAACCAAAAGGCAGAACAGACGATATGTTAATTATTCGTGGTATCAATGTATTTCCATCTCAAATTGAAGCCGTTCTTTTATCCCTTAATATGGACCCCAACTATCAAATTGTGGTAGACCGTGCCAATAATACGGATAGCTTAGAGGTACAAGTAGAAATGACAGCCGACATGTTCCAAGATACATTGAAAAGCTTAACGGAAATTGAAAGAAAAATTGCCTGTGCATTGCAATCCATACTAAATATTTCTGCAAAAGTGCGCTTGTTGGAACCAAAATCAATACCGCGTTCAGAGGGAAAAGCGAAACGCGTGATTGATAATCGCCATTTGACATAAATTTTTAGTTACAAATACATATATTCGCTTTTGCGATAAGTATATCCCTTCTATTGATAAGCAAAGAAAAGAGGAATTTTCATATGCAATTAAAACAAATTTCTGTATTTCTGGAGAATAAATCCGGCCGTTTGTCACGAGTCACCCAAATTTTAAAAGAAGCTGATATCGATATTTTGGCTCTTTGTGTAGCAGATTCCAATGAATATGGTATTTTACGTATGATAGTGGATAAACCAGCAAAGGCTATGGAAGAACTGGAAAAGGCCAAATTTACAGTTTCGTTGACAAAAGTAATTGGAGTTGCAATACCGGACAATGCAGGCGGATTATCCACTGTGATTGAATTGCTGGCAAAACAACATATTAGTATGGAATATATTTACGCATTTACAAGCCGTAAAATTGGTGAGGCAATTATCATATTACGCGTGGAAGACACATCCGCTGCGATTGACGTTTTAACAAATCATGATTTCAAACTATTAACCCATAAAGAAGTTTTAAAAGAATAAAAAGAGGAGGTTTTCCAATTGGAAAACCTCCTCTTTTTGTATTTCACCTTTCATCGTCTATTTCTGCTACTTCTCCCAAAAATATTTGTATTTGGTAGTTCCACTGCAAAATTCCGGTAATGACAACCATCTGTACAATAAATTCAGGATTTTTTCCGTACTTTTGTTTTATAATATCCAGCAGTTTCTTTAAAATATCCTCTCTGTCTTCTTCACTGCAATTAGCACAAATATAGGTACCTGATGGCAGAACTACCAAATCCTTTTTACTTGGATATTGTATACACACTGCAAACAAAGACGATTTACCGTCTTTTGTATAAATTCCTGCCAAATCTTCAAACGAATATTTTTGCTTTTGCAAATCATTTGTCTGCTCGTAAAAGTGGCTGTGATAATTCCATAAATTGCTTAATGTAGGCTGTTGCATAGAATTCGACAATAAAATAACACGTTCATCTATTTGTTGATAGAAAATTTCCTGCCGCATCTGTTTACCATTCTGCTTTTTCTCATAATCTTCCCTTGCCAATTGTATTTTTGATTTCGCATATTTTAATTGTTCTATTTTTTGATTTGCTTTTTCCTCTGCCCGCTTTAAAAATTCAATAATTTCTTCCAGATTATCATACTCCAGCACTTTTTTAATTTCTTTTAAAGATAAATCCATACAGCGCAATGCTTGTATTGTATTTAATCGAACAATTTCTTGCTCAGAATAATATCTATAACCTGACCATGGATTTTTTTCGCACGGTTTTACCAAATCAATTCTGTCATAATGGCGCAGTGTTTCACTGGTAAAACCAACAATTTTGGCCGCCTCACTGATAGAAAAGCAGTTGATCATTTTACACCTCTTGACTCTTGTGTTACACAAAGGTTTATATTTATATTATAATCAAACTTTTTAGAAAATCAATGAAATCATACTATCAGGAGGAAACATGAAAAAAATTATTACTATGATTGGATTATTTTGTATCAGCATGGTCGTCTTGTCGGGCTGTTCTACCAAACAAACTGACTTTACAGAAAAAAATTATACTGTTGACAGCTCACAAATTCAGTCTATTAACATTGATGCCATTGACAGAAAGATTGATGTGGAACTATCTGATGACGATCAAATTTATATTGATTATTATGAAAGTGAAAAAGAATTTTTTAACATTGAAGTTTCTGATGACCATACCCTTACCATGTCATACGATACTGAAAAGCAATGGACAGGTTATATTGGCTTTAGCGCTCCCTTGCAGAATCGTACCATCCGCTTACGAATTCCTCAAAATCTACTATCTTCATTGACTGTTAAAACAACAAATGAGGATATTACACTGCCGTCACTTACTGTCACTGATTCTGTTTCAATGTATGTAAACCATGGAAATATTCAATTTAACACATTAGATGCGCGCAATACCATTTCATTGGAAACGAAGAATGGCAATATAAATGGAACCATATTAGGCAGTTACGATGACTTTACTATAGAAAGCTTTGCTAAAAAAGGAGAAAATAACCTGCCTGAATCTAAAGCAGGAGGTAACAAAATATTAAAAGTGTTTACCAATAACGGTGATATTCAAATAGATATAAAAAATAAGTCTTTTAACAAAGGCAATAAAAAAAGAGTCTTTCCAAGTGAAAGACTCTCTTTTTTATTATTTTATCTCTTGTTCTATTCCTAAAAACAACGGACTGTCGAAAAAGTCGGTCACTGTAATTTCCAAACCATCACAAATTTTTTGAATGGTTGATATGGTGGTACTGTTATTTCTGCCACTCATAATGTTGTTTAAAGTCGATTGAGTAATTCCGCTGATATTAGCCAGTTTATTAATAGTGATATGTTTTTCTTCACACAGCTCTGCAATTCTTTCTCTTACTGCTTGACCAACGTTCATATGCAACCTCTCTAATTTATTTCCGCTTATTTAAGATTAACTTATTTTTTCCATTTTGCTAACCCCAAATGAGTTTACAAAATCAAAATATGTGGTAAAATAATAAATATGTAAAAAGGAAGATGCACATGAATGAACAAACATGCTGTTTTAGCGGGCATAGACGCTTACCTAAAAAAGAAATATTACATATACATAATTCATTGGTAAAACATATTTTAAAACTAATTCATATTGGTGTAGATACTTTTATTTGCGGAGGAGCGTTGGGTTTTGATACACTTGCGGCATTGGCTGTGTTAAAGATACGTTCTATTTATCCTCATATACAGCTGAATCTGGCATTGCCGTCTCCACAGCAAACAAACGGATGGGATACAAACGATATTGAAGTATATCAAACCATTTTAAAACAAGCCAATCAAATTATTTATATGTCTCAGGAACATCACAGCGGATGCATGCATATGCGTAATCATTATATGATAGATAACAGCTTGTACTGCATTTGTTACCTAGTAAATCAAACCGGCGGGACAGCCTACACTGTACAATATGCAAAAAAGAAAAACAGATACATTTTTAATATTGCCAATGAATCATAATTTATTTAAAATAGCACTACCAGAATCATAAAAGGCAGCCATTAAATGGCTGCCTTTTATGATAAACAGTTGTAAAAATAAACCAGTTTACTAACTATGTATATTCTTTTCACAATCTTTTTAAGAAGTAATATGCTCTCTTAAGCAAAATTAAATCCTTGTCATAGTATTTTCATAAATATATTGCTTACACCCGATTAACTCCTGTAATAAAACAGAAATAGACATTGTTTTATATTTTCCCAAATAAATAACATCATTCTTTTTCAAAATATCATTGCATATGGTAACTCACCAAAACTGCACTGCCATCTTGAAAATTCATTTACGTCTCCTACTTAATCCCTATTTGTAAACTATTAACCTCTATCCACACTGCATTACTCCAACGTTTCAAATAAAATAACGTCTAAATTGTATTTACAAAACTGTTTTATGATTTCATAATCAGCACTACGATAAGAGAACTTGTAAATTGAACCACGAGACCTACTGTATTATGCTTTTTATCTGAAATAGTAGTATAAGTTATATATCCATATAAAAAAATGGCAAAACAAATTGTTTTGCCATTTTTGCTATTCTTTATCTTGATTTTCCTTTAAAATATCTTGCACAATATGCGTGGGTACCTCTTCATACTTTACAAAAGAAAACAGATAGTTGCCTCTGCCATGGGTATTCTGGCGGATATAAGTAGAAAAGTCATGCATTTCGGCAACAGGAACTTCTGCATTAATTGTTTGATATCCTGCATTGGCAGGATGCATTCCTAAAACTCTACCGCGGCGTTTATTAATTTCTCCCATTACATCGCCCATATTTTCATCGGGAACGGTTGCCATTAAATTACCTACCGGCTCTAACAATACCGGAGAAGCATTTGGCATACCAGCTTTATAAGCAGCGGCAGCAGCCATTTTAAAGGCCATCTCAGAGGAATCTACAGGATGATATGACCCGTCATACAAAGTCGCCTTTAATCCTACCACAGGATATCCTGCAAGAACACCTTTTTGCATGCTCTCACGCAAACCTTTTTCTACTGCAGGGAAAAATCCTTTTGGAACAGCACCGCCTACCACTCGTTCTTCAAATTCCAATCCTTCACTGTCACTTGGTTCAAACTCAATCCAAACATCGCCAAATTGACCATGTCCGCCGGTCTGTTTTTTATGCTTTCCTTGTGCCTGCACTTTTTTCCGTATCGTCTCACGGTAAGCAACTTTCGGTTTTTCCAGTGTTACATCCAAACCAAATTTGCCTTTTAATTTTGAAACTACAACATCTAAATGCTGTTCACCTAATCCGGAAAGAATCATTTGATGTGTTTCTGCGTTATTGACAAACTTTAACGTAGGATCTTCCTCAAGTAAACGCAAGACGCCTTGCGCTACTTTATCTTCTTCTCCCTTTTGCTTTGGCAAAATTGCCATAGACAATACCGGCTCCGGATACGTCACTCCTTCCAAAACAACTTTTCTGGTTGGAGAACACAACGTGTCGCCTGTATTGGTGTGCTGTAATTTAGGAATTGCCCCAATATCTCCCGCACAAATGCATTTTGTCTCTTCCTGTTTTTTACCGCACATATAATACATTTTAATCATGCGTTCCTGCTCGCCTGTACGCATATTCATAACAGGAGAATCTGCGGTTAACTTACCCGCAACAACTTTTACAAATGTTAATTTTCCTATAAAGGGATCCACTACTGTTTTAAATACAATCGCTGCTGTGGCAGCATCCTCATTCACTGCAATTTCTACGGGATTGCCTTCTATATCTACTCCTATTTCGGAACCATAATCGGCAACGGTAGGTGCCAGCCAAATAAGACCGTTGAGCATCTGGTCAACACCGTCGGTTAATTGAGCGTCACCGCAAAAAACAGGATAGATTTTACCCTCTTTTACACCTTTGCTGATACCTAAAATAACTTCTTCCGGCGTGAATTTTTCACCTGAAAAATACTTTTCAAACATTTCATCGCTTGTTTCTGCAACGGCCTCATAGATAGCCGTACGTAAACCATCCAATCGTGTTCCCATATCAGGCATAGGTACATCCTTCATAGCGCCGTTTTCATAACGATGCGCCTTATATTCCAGTAAATTTATGTAACAATCTACTTTTCCGTCTACTATAAAAGGAACGACCAACGGACAAACAGCAGGTCCAAAATATGTTTTTAAATCTTGAAATACTTTATAAAAGTCAGCACTTTCATCACAAAGACCATTGACGAAAAAGACTTTTGCTAAGTCATTTTGATTCGCTGCAGCAACTGCCTTTTCCGTACCAACACTAACACCGCTTTTCGCTGATACCGCAATTAACATCGTATCTGCAGCGCGTACTGCTTCGCATACGCTTCCCTCAAAGTCAAACAATCCCGGAGTGTCAATTAAATTAATTTTGTAATTTTTCCATTCCACAGGTGCAACTGCGGTGGTGACGGATGTTTTTCTCTTGATTTCCTCCGGGTCAAAATCCAAGGTGGCAGTACCTTCAGAAACTCTTCCCAAACGTTCCAATCCACCAGACAAGAATAGCATTGCTTCTGCGACTGTAGTTTTACCGGAGCTGCTGTGACCTGCCAACGCAATATTTAAAATTTGCTTTGCATGATATTGTTTCAACAATAAGACTCCCTTTCTTTAGGTAAACATTACAATTTATTTCAATAATACATTATAATTATATACCTATTGTACATATAATACAACAATTTGATTGAAGTTCTACACTATTCATAAAAAGTAAATAAAATTTATGTATATAAATTTGCTAAAAAGAATCTCTGCTGAACATAGAAACATCATACAATAGAATCAAGCATACTTTTTGTCGAATTTTATCATAGAAAAAAGCTGTGATATAAATAAACATCACAGCTTTTTTATTACTATAAAATTAAGATCGCCTTATTTTCGGAAGGATTAACAGTACAACCAACCAAAATACCTCATAAATCACCATTGCAAGCGTACTGATTTGCTTTAAGCCTGAGAAGCACACTAAAAATGCTACCAAGACAAACCCTAAAATAATAGAAACACTTTGCAACAAACGAACAATAGAAATATTACTTTTTTCGCGGACACATGCAGTAATCACGCGCATCATGCAAGTTGCTTTTCCTTTTGTGGCAAACATTGCATTGCTTGTTTCTTCTACTTTATTTGTTAGCTCGTTATAGGTATGTACCAACGGTCCTGAAAGTACCGTAATGGCATGACTATCAATACCAAATTGTTGCGAAATAAATTCAGCAGTAACAGAAGGATCTGTTGTTTTTACAATAATACCGATTCCATTTTTGGCCATACGCTGCATCTCTTGCTTCTTCTCACTGCTTACGTGATAAGCAAGCACAAATGCGCCTACCACTTCATTACCTGCTGCCAAATATACCAATTGATGTCCGTGCTCTCTATCAATTTGTACAGCAGGAACATCCACGCTGTAATGATTCATTAAGTCACGGTTCCCCACCAGAATGCGGCGACCGGACACCCAACCGACGACCCCGCATTCGTCTTCATACGCTACATTTTCTACATGGGGTAAAATATCTTCATGATTTTTGACCACTTCTAAGAACACTTCGCTTAAAGGTCCACCAACTTGAGCCATTAATGAAGCGGCATCTAATAATACTTTATCAATTCTTTGTTCTCCAAATGTTTTTATACCCTTAAGCTCAACAGTGCCTTTTGGGAACAAGTCATCCGCTTCAATCATAATGGCATTGGTATCTGCAAATTTATCTACTGCTTCATAGCCGACCAGCATACCGCCATTTTTTCTGGCTAGTTTACATAGACGTGAAACAGGTAAATGAACACATAGCATATTTGCCATAGGAACACAGATACACATAGAAGCTGCAAATGCAGTAAATCCTGTGCCTACATTTTTGCTGATAATCATACTTACAATGAACAGTACCAAAGATGAAATAAATCCTAACGGTGCAATGATTTGAGAAGTCAGCTCACTGCAATCTTGTGCATAAGAATTCCTCAGGAAATTGCTGAAGAATTTAGATTTCTTCTGATATGCAACAACAGGGATACCGGCAACACAATCTTTGGCCATCTGTGCTGCTATTTCAGCGTTTTCAATTAATTCAACCGTATTTTTTTCTGCGCTTGAAACAACAAAGTTGAAGTTTTGTTTGATACGGCGTACCATGGTAAGCTTACCCAGTGTATTCAGCAGTAATCCGCCTGTGATTAACGCAGAATAAATGTGTACTTCTCCAGCAGCCAAGGCATCTTGCATGAACAACAGTACAACAGATTGAATCGCAATTACTACTGTTGCTATTGCAATGGCAGAATCAGCATTCGCACGAAGCTTGACCAATGACTTTAGCCCGTTAAAAATCGTGGTTGCACATGCGCCGATTGCAATAGCCAAAAATACCAAACTGGTAGCTGCATATGCAACAGGACTGATATCAGCACCAAAAATATGGTATTCCGCAAAGAAACCAAAGATAAGCAAGACTGCTGTGCAAATACCCGTTACCACCGAACGCAGAAATAAGGTGCGAATATTTTTACGCAATTCACCTGCAATGGAACGTGCATCTTCTTTCGATGTAAAATCCTCCAATTCCGGCTGTTCTGCTTGTGCTTCTTCCGGAATGATTTCCTCTTCATCTTCAATATCAGTGAAAAGATTGATTTTTTCTCTTCTGAATATGTTCTTTTTCTTTTTTGGAACATATTCCGGTACTTGCTCCATATGATTTAAGTCAATCGGAGGTTGTTGTTTTTTCGCTTTGATATCCTGTAAATTGACAATTTTCGTCTTTTGGTCAGCAGATGATGTTTTGTTATCTTCCACCTCAGGGGTTGCAGATTTCTGTTCAACAGCATCTGTTTCCATATTTGAATCTGACGGTGCAGGAGTATTTGGTTCCTGTGGCTCAATGTGCTCTATATTGGAAACCTCATCAGGCTGTCCCGCATTGGTCTTATCGATAATTTGGAAACGAGAGGTACGAATGATTCTGGGACCGGAGGGTTTACGAGCAGACTCTTTATGAGAATCCTCTTTTTTCTGTGGTTTGACACTCTCGTTTTTAACAGGCCCCTGCGGATGCGTTACCTTCGGTTTATCCTCTTTCACTTGCACCGCTTCTGGTTCTACAGGAACTGCTGCTTGCTCTTGTTGTGTCATGGTCTCAGGATGAAGTAATTGGGTAAATTGCTTTGCTTCCTGTGCCAAAACGTCTCCAATACCATGAATGGAAAATGTGCGAACGGGTCTTTTATTAAATACATATTGTACCGGCTTAGTTACTAAGTCTATGTCTTTTTCTTCCATCACTTCAGCAGCCGCTACCGTTTGCTGTTCCTCTGGGGATGATTCTGCCTGTTCAACATCTTGAGAATCCGCCTCTGTTGTGGAGTCTCTCTCCAATGATTCTGCATCCTGTCCTTCTGCTTTAGGCTCTTGGGGGAGCTCTGTTTGGGACGCCTCTTCCGGTTGTTCTGATGGTACATCACCGGACAGCTGCTCTTCTTGAGATGTCTCATTCTGAACAGTATCCGTTGCTTCCTCGACCACCTCAGACATTTCTATCGGTTGTTTCATTTCTTGCGTTGTTTCTGTCTGTTCTTCAGACAACGGCTCAGATCCTTCTGATTGTATCTCAGCAGATAGATGCTCTTGAGACGGTTCTTCCTGTATCGGTTCAGCAGCAACTTCCGTGGATTGCTCCTCAGAAATCACAGGAGATTCTTCGACAATTTCTGCAGTTTGGGTATTCTGATGCGCATGTTCTTTCTCTGGAGTCTCATGAACAGGTGTTGTTTTGGAAGAAGGATAAGATACAAAATCAGGAACATCCAGTTCGTCCTCTGGCCCAACCTGAGCAACAGATTCAATTGATTCGGCACTCTGTTCCTGTATTTCTTCCTGTTCTATCTCAACAGGCTGGGAAACCTCTTTTTGTTTCTCTTCTCCAGCGATTTCTGCATTGACGGTGTCCTGCGTACGTTCTTTGGCAACCAAACCAAATATAGATTCCGTATGTAATGGAGGATCTACCTCCACAACTGTCTCTTTTGCCAAAACATCATCAATCAATTGTCGTAGCTCTGCATTCTGCTTTTCTGCCTGCAAATCATCTTCATACAGTTGATGTTCAATTACATCATCATTTCTCTTTGCTGATATGGTGGGTTGCTCCTGTTTTCGGAACGTATCGCTGACCAACTCTTCCACAATTTTTTCGGGAGACTCCGGTTCCGGAATTTTTAAGTCAGAATAGACCGGTTCTGCTTCTTTTGATTCTTCATAAAGAGAAAATACGTCTTCTACTTCTTCTCCTGCTTCCTGTGCAGCTCTTTTTACACGCTCCTGCCTTTGACGGTGCAGCTGACGGAATTTTTCTTCAAATTCAGGACTGGTATCGGGTCCGTTATCTTCAAATAAATGTGCGAATGTTGAAGTCGGGGACGATACTTGTAAAGGACCTCCCGAATAGCCTTCTTTATTTAACTCTTCGCGACGCTGTGCCTTTACTTCCTCAACGGTTTTTAATTTTAAACCAAAATAAATATCATCTTCGCCGGCAGTTACTTCCTGGCGATTTTTTTTACCAAACCGTTTCTTTTTCTTCTTGGTACCGGCATCTTCTTGATCTATGACGTTGCTGCCAGGCTGTGGGGCAGGTTGCTGGGGCATTTCCGGTGAGATTGCAGGCGGATTCATCTCAGGGGTGGGGGGATTTACCACCGGTTTTGGCTTTGGAACAGGTTCTGCAGGTTTTTTTGTCTGTTTATACATATTGCCAACAGGTCTTGCCTGTGCCAGTGGAATATCTTGATCATCCAGTTCTTCTGTTACATTGCCACGCATCTTGCGTGCCTCTGCTAAAATTTCATCTACAAATTCACTGTCTGAACCCTGAGGAGCATTATATTTATCTTTACTCATTTATTTCATCGCTCCTAATCAGTTTCTTAATATCTTCTAACTTATTATTACAAAAAAATACGTTAATATTATACCATAAGAACAATTTCGCCGCAATTTTTCAAAGCGATTTCTTACAGCTTTCTTGCATTTACCAAAACTTACACCTATTTCCTAGGAATGAGCTTGTTATAACATCAAAGAAATTGCTATGCAATTTCTAACATATCAACGTTAAAACGTTCTTGTCAACAACCAAAATCTATGATTTTGTAGTTGTTGCAAGGATGTTATAACATAAATGTGTGACGAAAATATGACAGGCAAGATACTTTTAATTGGCTTTGATTCCCTGTCTTTGGCGCGCAATTTCATAACAAAGCACACCACAGGCTACAGACGCATTCAACGAATTAATATGTCCAACCATAGGCAATGTTACAGTAAAATCTGCTTTTTCTTTTACCAAACGGCTAACACCACTGCCCTCAGAACCAATTACAAGTCCAACAGGTCCTTTATAATCCACAGTGCACCATGTTTCACCCTTCATGTCTGTTGTATAAATCCAAAGACCTTTCTCCTTCAATAAGTCTACGGTTGCAGCCATATTGGTTACACGCACAACCGGCACATACTCTACAGCACCTGCAGAAGATTTTCCAACCGCATAAGTCAATCCAACTGCACGGCGTTTTGGTATAATTACGCCATGTGCTCCCGTACATTCGGCAGTTCTCAAAATAGCACCTAAATTATGAGGGTCTTCCAATTCATCTGCCAATATGATAAACGGAGCCTCGCCTCTCGACTGTGCCAATTGGAAAATATCATCCAAACTGGCATATTCCTTGATTGCCGCTACTGCCACAACACCCTGATGATTGGCATTTCCACACATAAAATCTAATTTTTTTACATCCACTTCTTTAATGGTAATGTCTTTCTGTTTGGCTTTTGCAATCAGCGCTGTTAAGGAACCTATTTTTTGTCCACGGGCAACATATAAACTGTCAATGGTTCTTCCCGAACGCAACGCCTCATTTACGGCATTTCTGCCTGCAATAATATTCTCACCTTTTGCCCCTGTATTTTTTTCAGATTCGTTTTTTGTTTTATCTATCATAATCCACAATACTCCTTATTTGCATTGTGTTTTATTATAGCATTAAAGAAATTGCTATGCAATTTCTAACTGATTGATGCTAAAACGTTCTTGCCAATAGCCAAAATTTTTAATTTTGCTGCTATTGTAAGGTTGTTATAACATTAAAAAAATTGCTACGCAATTTCTAACTGATAAATGTAATATCATGATAAACAAGACACATCTATTTTCAACAATCAAATATAAAATTTACGTTTCACAAGAAAAATGTGTGAGATTCCCTTAATTACAAAATTGTAATAATAGTAAAGAACTTGTATCTACATAGCTCATAAAAAACAGAATTTTTTCTATTAACAGCATAAAAAACGCGAAACGTTTTATCAACAATGCAATAATTGATTCATTGTATCAGGTTGCCGTTAAAATAAGAAAAAACAGCCTGCCATAATTCCTGCACCTACCAGCGCTGCAGCAAAAAAATACAGAGCAGTTATCCATTTTTTATTCTTTCGTTTGATACTTGAAGGGGCATCCATTGCACGCAAAACACGCTTGGCCTCTTTCTCCAACAACGTGCGCTGTGCATCTGAAAATTCCGGTTTTACCACTAGATATGCCTTTTCATAATAAATATTCCCTGTATCTGGTACTTCTATAATTTGTCTGCTTACTCCTCTTACCATACTGTTACTCCCTTTTTCTCTTTAATATTGAATCTGCTATTCCTATTTTTGGCATCTTATTTTTATTTATACCATCATTTGCTATTTCATCTTTTTTTGACAAATTTATCTAACATTTTATTGGTTATTGTAAAATTGCAATTTAGTAATTCGTAAAATTTTATACCTTATTTTTATCTTATTTTTAGATAACTTTTTTTATTTTTTACTTGACTACTATTTTGTTATACTTTTTGTAATCAATTTGTAACATTTTATAGTTTACATAATATTTGTTGACAACTTTGTTAGTTCTGTTGAAAACTCTGTGGAAAATGTTAATAACTGCGAAAACAGCTATTCTAAATATTTAAACAATTCTATTCGGTTAAATATTATGTAAACCGAAAATGGTAGTATTTTGTAAAATAAAAAAACATTTAGTATAACCTCACGGGAAAACAAATTTTTCTGCAAAATTCTCAATAAAAAAATAATACTTGACGTTTTCACAAAAGTATGCATCTATTATTTTCCTCTTTGCTGTATGGCTAAAAATATGGTAGTATTACAGTACCATATCAGATATTTCGACATTTTTATAAGACAATCAGAAAAGGAGGCTTTATGGAATATACAAAAACACCGGCCGGCATTATGATACCGAAAAGCAACGAATTTAACCTGATGCAAACACTGGATTGTGGACAATCCTTCCGTTGGGAACCATGTAATGAAAAATCCAATCGAATTGGCGGCATTGCATTTGGACGATATTTAGAACTGGAAGAATTGGACAAACATATTCTGTTCTGCGATACGGAAGAAGACGAATTTTTACATATATGGGTTCCATATTTTGACTTGGAGTTGGATTATAAATCTATTAAGAACGACTTGTCTGAACTGGATCCCATTTTATGCAAAGCAGCCCAATATGCGCCAGGGATTCGTATTCTACAGCAGGACCCTTGGGAAGCGCTATGCTGTTTTATTATTTCACAAAATAACAACATTCCTCGTATCAAAGGAATTGTATCACGCTTATGCGAACATTTTGGAGAAAAGATACCGGGCGGTTTTGCATTTCCCACACCGGAAGTTCTTGCAAATTGCACAGTGGAAGATTTGGCGCCGCTTCGTAGTGGATTTCGGGCAAAGTATATATTAAACGCTGCACAAAAAGTGGCTCAGGGAGTTATTATATTGGACGCAATGAAAACAATGCCGCTGGAAGAGGTACGCCAACAATTAATGACAATACAAGGGGTAGGTCCAAAAGTAGCAGAATGTGCAGCTTTATATGGATTACATCGCTTGGAAGCGTTTCCTATGGACGTGTGGATGAAACGAGCAATGGCAATTTTGTTCCCCAATAAAACAGCGGCAGACTTCGGCCAATATGCCGGCATTGCCCAGCAATATATCTTTCACTATGCGCGCACTTGCAAAACAGCAATTCCTTCCTAAATAACGTAATGTTTAACAAAGTATTTTGGTGTGTTATAATCAATCTGTAAGAAAATACTTTGCTGACCAAAAAATTGATTTGGAATTTGTGAAAACCCACGATTTTTTTCAGCCATGGTAATATTCTACAAATGGTATGCCATTATGCAGAAATCTATGGTATACTATAGATATAAACATAAATTGACTAGGAGTGTGATTCCAGTGGCACTTGTAAATACCACAGAAATGTTTAAAAAAGCATACGCAAACGGATATGCAATCGGAGCATTTAATGTAAATAATATGGAAATTGTACAAGGAATTACGGAGGCTTGCAGTGAGCTAAACGCACCTGTTATCCTTCAAGTTTCTGCAGGCGCACGCAAGTACGCCAATCATACCTATCTGCTTAAATTGGTAGAAGCAGCAGTAAAGGAAAACCCACATATTCCAATGGCGCTTCATCTTGACCACGGCGACACCTTTGAACTATGCAAAGATTGTGTTGACGGTGGATTTACCTCTGTTATGATTGACGGTTCTCACCACGACTACGAAGACAATGTAGCGCTTACCCGCAAAGTAGTTGAGTATGCACATGCACATGGCGTAACGGTTGAAGGTGAGCTTGGCCGTTTAGCAGGTATTGAAGATGATGTTAACGTAAGCGATGAAGATGCATCTTATACCAACCCTGCACAAGTACAAGATTTTGTAGAGCGTACAGGTGTTGATTCTTTGGCCATTGCCATCGGAACCAGTCACGGTGCATATAAATTTAAACCGGGACAAAAACCACAGTTGCGTTTTGATATTTTGCAGGAAGTATCAGAGCGTTTGCCAGGTTTTCCAATTGTATTGCACGGCGCTTCTTCCGTTATCCCTGAATTTGTAGAGATGATTAACGCAAACGGTGGAAACATGCCCGGAGCAATCGGTATTCCGGAAGACATGTTGCGTGAAGCTGCTAAAATGGCAGTTTGCAAAATTAACATTGATTCCGACTTACGTTTGGCAATGACAGGTACCATTCGTAAATACTTTAACGAACATCCGGAACACTTTGACCCACGTCAATACCTTGGTCCTGCACGTACTGCAATTAAAGAAATGGTTGCACATAAAATTAAAAATGTGTTGGGCTGCGACGGTCAGGCATAAATGAAATAATAAAAAGCAGGGTATCTAAATAGATACCCTGCTTTTTTGTTATGCTTCCTCCGCTGCCTTTGCCGCGACTTGAAATCCGCTCATAAAACCATCTCTATGACAGCTTTTTGCATATCTGCGAATAGCCTCTACGTAAGCAACCACTGCCTGCTTTGTTTTTTCGTCTCCATGACGGAAAATTTCGTCCCGAAGTTCCTCACATTCTGCTTTACGCTTTAAAGTCATTTCACTTAATTCCAATGAGCCGCTTTCCATCAAATTGTCGTACAACACCTCTGTCAAATTCATAAATGATCCTGTCCTTTCCCCAATCAATCTTCTACTTTTATTTTACAACAAAAACGTATAAAACGCCATGAATTTTTTACAGTTATTTACTTTTAAAATCTGGACACACATTTCATTCCATAGTAAAATAAATGAAAATCACCAAACAGGAGGTTATGGGATGCAATTTCATACAGTATTATTTGACTTTGACTATACACTTGCAGATACCAGTGTAGGTATTGTTAACAGTTTTCACTATGCGTTTGACCGTTTAAATATTGAACGAAAAGAAGAAGCATCAATTAAGAAAACAATCGGCATGCCTTTAAAAGCTGCATTTACTGCATTAACAGGATTGCAAGATCCCCGTTTGCAAGAGCAATTTCGCCGATACTTTGTAACCAGTTCCAATGCAATTATGACCAAGAATACGATTCTATTTGATGACACCATTGCTGTACTGAAAAAATTAAAACAGGCAGGCTGTCAAATTGCCATAGTATCGAATAAGTATCGTTTTCGCATCAACGAAAGTATTGAAAAATTTCAATTGCATAGCTATATTGACACTGTAATCGGAGGCGAAGATGTATCCATAGCCAAACCTTCTCCTGAAGGATGTTTGAAAGCAATGGAACAACTTCAAACACAACCTGAGAACACGGTATATATTGGAGACAGTGTGATTGATGCAAAAACAGCGCAAAGCGCGGGAATTGCATTGATTGCGGTTACAACAGGGACAGATACCGCTGAGGATTTGAAAGCATATCCCCATTTAAAAATTTGCAGCTGTTTGGCAGAAGCTGCAGATACCATATGCGACTAAAAAGAGGTACTACTATGATATCATATTATGTCATTGACGCTTTTTCCACGCAACTGTTTCACGGAAATCCTGCAGGCGTATGTATATTGGAAACACCACTTTCAGAACAAATCATGCAGCAAATTGCATTCGAGAATAATTTAGCTGAAACCGCATTTGTTTTTCAGGAAGGAAAATTCTTACGACTGCGTTGGTTTACACCAAAATCTGAAATTGATTTGTGCGGACACGCCACATTGGCAGCAGCTTTTGTTTGGATGAATGAGGTAAATCCTAATTGCAACGCTGTATCCTTTGAAACAATGAGCGGAACATTAACTGTAAACAAAAAGAACGATATTTATACAATGGATTTTCCCAGCCGTATGCCGAAACCGATTACGATGCCCGTGGGTTTGGAAACCGCTTTGGGCTGTTCCGTTTTGGAAACGCATCTATCCCGAGATTTGATTGTTGTGGTAGAAAGCGAAGATACGGTACAAAAGATACAGCCTGACATCGGCAAACTGAGTGCCATAAAAGATGTTGTTGGCATTGCAGTCACTGCCAAAGGAATCTCTTGTGATTTTGTATCACGCTTTTTTGCGCCAAACGTTGGTGTGCCAGAAGATCCCGTAACCGGTTCCTCTCATAGTTCTCTCATTCCCTTCTGGTCTGAAAGGCTGCAAAAAAGGCAAATGGTTGCAAAACAGCTTTCTCCCAGAGGTGGCACTTTATATTGCGAAAACTTGGGAAATCGTGTAACCATTGGTGGTTCTGCTGTATGTTATTCCAAGGCAACTCTTTATATCTAAATCAGCTAAAATAAAAAAGCTGCTCATTTATTATGAGCAGCTTTTTTATTTTAATTATTTGATTGACTCATATACTGCAACTGCGCAAGCAACGGTTGCACCAACCATTGGATTATTACCCATGCCCATAAGTCCCATCATTTCAACGTGAGCAGGAACAGAAGAAGAACCTGCAAACTGAGCGTCTCCATGCATACGACCCATAGAATCGGTCAAACCGTAAGATGCAGGACCCGCAGCCATATTGTCAGGATGCAGAGTACGTCCAGTACCACCGCCGGAAGCAACAGAGAAATAACGTTTGTTATTTTCAATTGCCCACTTCTTATAAGTGCCGGCAACCAAATGTTGGAAGCGAGTTGGGTTGGTAGAGTTACCTGTGATAGAAACATCTACCCCTTCATGTTTCATAATTGCTACGCCTTCCAATACATCATCTGCACCGTAGCATTTTACAAGTGCACGTTCTCCATCTGAAAAAGCACGTTCACTTACCACGTTTAATTCTCCTGTTTTAAAGTTATACTCTGTCTCCACACAAGTAAAACCGTTAATTCTGGAGATAATATATGCAGCGTCTTTTCCTAAGCCGTTTAGAATCACACGCAAAGGTTTTTTTCTTGCTTTATTTGCAGTTCTTGCAATACCGATTGCACCCTCAGCAGCCGCAAAAGATTCATGGCCTGCCAAAAATGCAAAACATTCTGTATCTTCTCTCAGCAACATAGCGCCCAGATTACCGTGACCCAAGCCTACATTTCTTTGTTCCGCAACGGAACCCGGAACACAAAACGCTTCCAGTCCGATACCGATTGCTTCCGCCGCTTCGGAAGCGGAAGTGACACCTTTCTTCAGCGCAATTGCACTGCCCAAGGTATATGCCCAGCTTGCATTTTCAAATGCAATCGGCTGAACATCTTTTACAATTTTATATGGGTCGAACCCTTTGTCCTGACAAAGAGCGCGCGCCTCTTCGAGACTGGCAAGGCCATACTCGGCAAGACACTGTTCTATTTTGGCAATTCTTCTTTCTTTGCCTTCAAACATGACATCGTTAGCCATAGATTTTGTCCTCCTTATGATGGTCCTTTTTTATTCTTCACGCGGGTCAATATATTTTGCCGCACCGTCGTAACGACCGTATTGCCCCATATTTTTCTCATATGCTTCATTTGGTGTTACGCCATGACGAATATCTTCCAGCATTTTTCCAAGTTTCACAAAGCGATAGCCAATCACCTCGTCATTTTCATCCAATGCCAAAGAGGTAACATAACCTTCCGCCATTTCCATGTAACGCACGCCTTTTGCTTTGGTACTGTACATCGTACCCACCTGACTGCGCAATCCTTTACCAAGATCTTCAAGGCCTGCGCCTACGGGCAAACCATCTTCTGAAAAAGCAGTTTGGCTTCTGCCGTATACAAGCTGTTGGAACAATTCACGCATAGCAACGTTGATTGCATCACAAACAAGGTCTGTATTTAAGCATTCCAATAAAGTTTTACCAGGAAGAATCTCTGCGGCCATTGCAGCAGAATGTGTCATACCGGAACAACCTATGGTTTCTACTAAAGCTTCTTCTACAATTCCGTCTTTTACATTCAGTGTCAGCTTACATGCACCTTGCTGTGGTGCACACCAACCAACACCATGAGAAAGACCGGAAATATCTTTAATGTCATAGGCTTTTACCCATCTTCCTTCTTCCGGAATAGGAGCAGGTCCATGGTTTGGGCCTTTTTGAACAGTACACATACTTTCCACTTCATGGGAATAATTCATAATGGTACTCCTTTCACTTTTCATTTTTCCTAAGTCAAACGCCTTGTACCTTTCATTATAAGCAATTTTCCATAGTTTCGCAATAGACGATACGATAAATTTTAATCAAAATACATATCAAGTTCTATTGGAAAAAACTTTATTTTCGGCATGATGTATGTTATAATACCCAATATATGTCTTTGTATCAAATTTTACTTATGATATCGATATACTATAATTAAGAAATTCTTGAGGTGAAATAAATGGGCGTCATGAAAATGCTGTTTGGTAATTACAGCAAACGCGAACTAAAGCGCATACAACCTATTTGCGATCAAGTGCTCGCATTGGAAGATAAATATAAGGCAATGTCTGATTCAGAATTGCAAGCGCAAACTCCCGCATTAAAAGAACGTTTGGCAAAAGGTGAAACATTGGATGATATTTTGCCTGATGCCTTTGCCGCTTGCAGAGAAGCTTCTGCTCGTGTATTGGGCATGCGTCACTTCCCTGTACAAATTATTGGTGGTATTGCACTGCACCAAGGCCGTATCAGTGAGATGAGAACCGGTGAAGGTAAAACTTTGGTTGCAACCTTACCTTCTTATTTGAATGCATTAACAGGAAAAGGCGTTCACGTTGTTACTGTCAATGATTATTTGGCAAAACGTGACTCTGAATGGATGGGTAAAATTCATCGCTTTATGGGACTCACCGTTGGTTTGATTACCCATGAACAACCAAAAGAAGCACGTAAAAAAGCATATCTTGCAGATATCACATACGGAACAAATAACGAACTGGGTTTTGACTATCTGCGCGATAACATGGTAATTTATAAAAATGATAAAGTACAACGCGGTCACAACTTTGCTATCGTCGACGAAGTTGACTCCATTTTAATTGACGAGGCTCGTACACCACTTATCATTTCCGGTCCCGGCGAAAAGTCAACCGACCTCTATGTAAAAGCAGACCGTTTTGCAAAAACACTGAATATGGTAAAGGTTGCGGAATTAAACCGAAAAGAAGACAACGACGAATTGTATTCCGAAGCAGACTTTTTGGTGGATGAAAAAGCAAAAACTGCTACACTAACCCCAAGCGGTGTAAAAAAAGCAGAAGAATATTTTAAAGTTGAAAACCTGCTGGATTCAGAAAATATTACATTGCAACACCATATTAACCAGGCTATCAAAGCGCACGGTGTTATGCAAAAAGATATCGACTATGTAGTAAAAGGCGGAGAAGTTCTCATCGTTGACGAATTTACCGGCCGTATTATGCACGGACGTCGCTATAATGAAGGTTTGCACCAAGCAATTGAAGCAAAAGAAGGCGTTACCGTTGCTCGCGAGAGTAAAACATTGGCAACTATTACCTTCCAAAACTTTTTCCGCTTGTATAACAAACTGTCCGGTATGACAGGTACTGCTATGACGGAAGAAGAAGAATTCCGTGAAATTTACAATTTGGACGTTGTAGAGATTCCTACAAACCGTCCTCCAAAACGTATTGACCACTCCGACTTGGTTTACAAAACCGAAAAAGGTAAATACAATGCTGTGATTGAGGATATCATTGAGCACAATAAAAAAGGACAGCCTGTTCTGGTTGGTACCATTTCTATTGAAAAGTCCGAACTGTTAAGCCGTAAACTTTATGAGCATGGCATCAAACATAATGTTTTGAACGCAAAACACCATGAACAGGAAGCTGAAATCGTTGCACAAGCAGGTCACAAAGGTGCTGTTACCATTGCAACCAACATGGCCGGCCGTGGTACTGATATTATGCTTGGTGGTAACGGTGAATTTAAAGCAAAACAACAACTTCGTTTTAAAGGTTATCCGGAAGAAGTCATCAATGAAGCAGTTGGTTACGCTCAAACAGAAGATACTCAAGTATTGAAAGCCAGAGAAGAATATCGCAAACTGGTAGAACACTTTACAGAACAAAGCAAAGAGGAAGCAGAAGAAGTACGTCAGGCAGGAGGTCTGTATATTATTGGTACAGAGCGTCACGAATCCCGCCGTATTGACAATCAGCTCCGCGGACGTGCAGGTCGTCAAGGTGACCCCGGTGAAAGCCGTTTCTATATTTCTTTGGAAGATGATTTGATGCGCTTATTCGGCGGTGAACGTATTGCTGCAGTTATGGGACGTTTGAATATTGATGAAAACACACCGATTGAAAACAATATGCTCACTAACACCATTGAGAACGCACAGCGTAAAGTAGAAGCACGTAACTTTGCAACCAGAAAGAACGTGCTGCAGTATGACGATGTTATGAACCGTCAGCGTGAATTGATTTATAAACAACGTGACCAAGTTCTGGACGGAGACAATGTAAAAGATGAAATTACAAAGATGATGCATCAATCCGTAGAAGATACTGTCGATGCTTTCTTACCTGACAGTGAAACTCGCGATGAATGGAACATTGTTGGTTTGCGTGACAATTATATGGGCTGGCTTCTGACCGAAGAAGACTTACAGTATAGTGAAGACGAACTGAAAACCATCAGTAAAGATGATATCAAAGCAGAATTGATTCAAAAAGTAGATGATTTGAGTGCATCTCGTGAGGAATTATTCGGTGAACAAGTAACACGCGAACTGGAACGTGTTGTCATGTTAAAATGCGTAGACGTTCAATGGATGGATCACATTGATGCAATGGAGCAACTAAAACGCGGAATTCATTTGCGTGGTTATGCCCAACGTGATCCTGTTGTTGAATATCGTAACGAAGGTTATGATATGTTTGACCAAATGATTGCCAACATTCGCGATGATACTACTCGTTTGTTCCTATCTGCTAAAATTCAAGTAATCGACGAACAAGAAGCACCAAAAGAGATGGTAGAATCCGGTGCAGGTGCCGCTGTAAAAATCAGCAATCCTGACGAAGAAGAAGAAAATGCATCTGCAAAACCATCCGGTGCAAAAGTGGGTAGAAATGATCCATGTCCATGCGGAAGTGGTAAAAAATATAAAAAATGCTGTGGCGCTGACGAATAATGAAAAATACCAAAAAGAACATGCTGCTAAAGCAGCATGTTCTTTTTTTATTACAGTATCCACCAGAAAATTCATTGAAAACAAGTTATAATTGCATTATAATTACATTCATAGAAAAATTCAAAGTTGGAGGAGACATATGAACAAAAAAATCGTCCAGATTCTTGTTATGATTCTGATTGCAATTATGTTTATTGCGACCATTGTAATCACAGTGATATGGAAACCTACATCAGATATTGGCACTGTTTCTTCCACTAATCCTAATTCAAGAACATCTCAAATTATCAATATTCCATTATCAGCTTTATTATATTCATTTACAACCAATATGAAACAGTTCTAGTTGTTCAATAAAAATCATAAAAAGACAAGGCAATATTTCATGCCTTGTCTTTTTTTAATAAGCCGACATCATAACCTGATTAAAATTCTTTTCCTTGGTTCTTCCCGAAATTAAAAACCAATCTATAATTGTGAAAATACCAAACACGCCGAAAGTTAACAGCTTTAAGACTCCCAAACCAATATCTCCAATCATAAATCTATCAATACCCAAACCACCTAAAAAAATAGAAATGATTAAAATTACCACGGGATCTTTTAGCTCTACTGTTGAAAGCATAGAAAACCTTTGTTCATCCATAGCATATAATCTTTCTTTTAAAAATAATATTTTGTCCCCCGGAAAATATTTTTGGTTTAAAATAATATAATTATCTACTGTTTGTACATTCATCATATATCAACTTCTTTCTTAAATTCAATGATTATGTAAACTATATAGAAAAATACAGTGTTTGTAAAGCATTTTCTCAAGTTTCAATTTATTTTTCTAATTATAAATACAATTTATACATGTTTTACAAAATAATAGTTCACCATTTATATCTTAATATAGTAAAAGTTTATCTATAAAAAGAAAAGAGATACAGACAATATCTGCATCTCTTTTTATATTTGTATTCAGGCTTATATTATGAAATTTCTAATCAAATTTGTCTTTAATCTTATCAAAAAAACTTTTCCGTTTTGCATAATTTTTTTCATTGGCTGTTGACTCAAAGCTTTGTAAGATTTCTTTTTGTTCTTTTGAAAGATTTTTTGGAACCTCAATGGTTACCTTTACAAATTGGTCGCCTCTTCCCCTGCCGCCAAGTTTTTCAATTCCCTTGCCTTTTAATTTAAAGACATCTCCGGGTTGAGTACCCTCATGTACAGAGTAGCTGACATCACCGTCTAAAGTAGGAACAGTAATTTCAGCTCCCAGTGCAGCCTGAGTAAATGTCAGCGGAATTTCACACCAAACGTCATTTCCTTTTCGTGTGAAAATAGGATGAGGACGAACATTTACAACCAGTAACAGGTCACCGGCAGGACCGCCCTTGGTACCTGCATTACCTTGACCGGAAACTTTCAGCATTTGTTCATTGGCAATACCGGCAGGAATGTTAATTTCCAACGTTTTCTTTTTGCGTACATGTCCTGTCCCGTTGCATTCTTTACAAGGCTGTTCAATAATCTTGCCTTTACCATGACATTTGTCGCAGGTACGTGCTGTTTGCACAACACCAAATGGTGTACGCTGGTTCACACGTACCTGTCCACTGCCACCGCAGTTGGAACAAGTGGTTGCACTGGTTCCTTTTTTCGCACCGGAACCGGAACACTCCTCACAATTTTCTACATGCTGAAATGTAATTGTTTGTTTACAGCCTTTTGCAGCTTCTTCAAAAGAAATATAAATACTGGTTTCCGTATCAGTGCCTCTTCTTGGTGCATTTGGATTTGCTTGTCGACCACCAAATCCTCCAAAGCCACCAAATACACTGTTAAAGATATCACCAAAATCAAAATCACCTTGGAACGGGCTGCCCCCTGCTGCACCGCCACCAAAATTAGGGTCAACCCCTGCATGACCGAATTGGTCATAACGGGCACGTTTTTCTTTGTCTGAAAGCACTTCATATGCTTCATTTACTTCTTTAAAACGTGTTTCTGCCACTTTGTCATTTGGATTTAAGTCAGGATGATACTGTTTGGCCAATTTACGGTAGGCCTTTTTAATTTCATCCTCAGAGGCGTTTTTCGGCACACCCATAACCTCATAATAATCCCTTTTATCAGCCAAACTCATCACTCCTGAAAATACGATTTAGGAATCAATCCATCTACTCGACCTAATATATGTTTATGTGCGCAAACATGCGCATCATACGTGCAATATATGATTCAAAAGCTGTATGTCGAATGTTGTCGTTTGATATACAACCTATTTATCATAGTCGAAAAATCGTATAAAGTCAATGTTTTGTCGCATAATTACGTCTTTATTATCAAAGGCGATTCTATGTGATTATTTGTTTTCACCGTCTTTTTTATCGCTGTCTACATCTTTAAAATCAGCGTCATATACCTGACCATCAGCACCGTTTGCATCGCCTGCCGGAGGAGTGGTATTATCTGCCGGATTTGCCTGACCAGCTTGGTTTTTATACAATTTTTCGGATACAGCATAAACTGCTTTTTGCAAATCTTCTGTGCCCAACTTAATTGCGTCTGTATTACCGCCGGAAATGGTTTCTCTTAATGTTGCAATTTTTTGATTAATATCGTTTTTATCTGCTTCGTCGATTTTATCGCCGGCATCTTTGATTACTTTTTCTGCAGAGAAGCATAGGTTTTCCGCTTCATTTTTGGCGTCAACCTCTTCACGTTTCTTTTTATCTTCAGCAGCATATTTCTCTGCATCCTGAACTGCTTTCTCTACTTCTTCCTTACTCATGTTTGTGCTGGAAGAAATTGTGATTTTTTGTTCTTTGCCTGTAGCCATATCTTTTGCGGATACATTTACAATACCGTTTGCGTCAATATCGAAAGTAACTTCAATTTGGGGGATTCCGCGAGGAGCAGGAGCAATGCCGTCCAGTTTAAAGATACCCAATTGTTTGTTATCGCGTGCAAATTCACGTTCACCTTGCAAAACGTTAACTTCTACGGAAGTTTGACCGTCAGCTGCAGTGGAGAAAATTTGGCTTTTCTTGGTTGGAATGGTTGTGTTACGCTCAATTACTTTTGTCATAACACCACCCATAGTTTCAACACCCAAAGAAAGAGGAGCAACGTCTAACAATAATAGTCCTTGAACCTCACCGCCAAGAACACCTGCTTGTAAAGCAGCACCCATAGCAACACATTCATCAGGGTTAATGCCTTTAAATGGATCTTTGCCTGTTAATTTCTTTACAGCTTCCTGAACAGCAGGAATTCTGGTAGAACCACCAACCAACAACACTTTGCTCAAATCGCCGATTTGAAGACCGGAGTCTTTTAGGGCCTGGCGAACAGGTTCCATAGTAGCCTCAACCAAATCAGCTGTCAATTCATTGAATTTTGCTCTGGAAAGAGATAAATCCAAGTGTTTTGGCCCTGTAGCATCTGCTGTAATAAATGGCAGATTAATTGCTGCATTGGTCATGCCGGAAAGCTCAATTTTTGCCTTTTCAGCAGCTTCTCTCAATCTTTGCATTGCCATTTTGTCAGCGCTTAAATCAACGCCCTCTGCTTTTTTGAATTCTTCAATCATCCAATCGCAGATACGTTTATCAAAGTCGTCACCGCCAAGTTTGTTGTTACCTGCGGTAGCCAAAACTTCTTGAACACCGTCGCCCATTTCAATAATTGAAACGTCAAATGTACCACCGCCAAGGTCATAAACCATAACTTTTTGGTCTTCACCTTTATCAATGCCGTAAGAAAGAGCAGCAGCAGTTGGCTCGTTGATAATACGTTTTACGTCCAAACCTGCAATTTTACCTGCATCTTTTGTTGCTTGACGCTGTGCGTCTGTAAAGTATGCAGGAACTGTGATAACCGCTGCGGAAACAGTATCACCCAAATAAGCTTCTGCATCTGCTTTTAATTTTTGCAGAATCATTGCAGAAATTTCTTGTGGTGTATAAGCTTTTCCATCAATATTTACTTTATGATTTGTACCCATCTCTCTTTTAATGGATACTACTGTACGCTCAGGGTTTGTGATTGCCTGACGTTTTGCAACTTGGCCAACCATTCTTTCGCCTGTTTTAGAAAATGCAACTACGGAAGGAGTTGTTCTTCCGCCTTCTGCGTTTGGAATTACAACAGGCTCGCCGCCTTCAATTACTGCTACGCAAGAGTTTGTAGTACCTAAGTCAATACCAATTGTTTTTGCCATAATATCAATCCTCCAAAATATATCTTACAAAGTAAAATTCAATAAAGTAATGTTTGTTTTAGTTTGCAACAATTACCGTTGCATGGCGAACAATTTTGTCTCCAATACGGTAACCTTTTCTGTAAACAGTTGCAATTACATTTTCACCCAAAGATTCATCTTCAATATGAGAAACCGCTTGGTGATATTCCGGGTTAAACGGTTCACCAACTGTACCCATAACAGCAACACCCAATTTAGATAAGATGTCGTTGAGATTTTTTTGAATCATTTGTACGCCTTTTCTCAAATCTTCGGCAGAACAATCTGCTTGTGCCAAAGCCAATTCCATATTGTCTACCACAGGCAAAAACTGTGCTACCGTATCCGCTGTGGCAGAATCATAGGTAGCTGCTTTTTCCCTGTCTGTACGTTTGCGGTAATTATCATATTCCGCAAGTACACGCATATATTGGTCTTTTTCTTCCTCTTTGGCTTTTTTTACTTGTTCCAGCTCTGTTTGTAAAGCTTCCAGTGATTCCTGCAATTGTTTGAATTGGTCTTGACTGACCGTTTCAACTTCCGGAGTTTGCTCTGTTTCTTTTTTGACTTCTTTCTCTTTTTTCGCCAAAACGATTCCTCCTTACTCTGATGAAATCAGATATCTATATTTTATATGATAAAAAGTAATAAACATGTGTAAACGATTATTGTTCCTTCATCAAAGATGTCAGCATTTTACCAACGGAATCAGAGACATACTCTAAATGAGCAATCCATTTTCCGTAATGCATTCTGGTAGGACCAATAATACCAATGGTGCCTGCATGTTCACCGCCTATGGAATAATGCGCAATGATTAAACTGGAATCACTTAATTCAGGGCGATTGGTTTCGCTTCCAATGAAAACCTGCGCTTTTGAAATTCTGGGAGCAGAAGGTTCTTTCTGTTCCAATCCCTTTGTTAAAAAGCGTGAAACTTCTTGTTCACTCTCCAGAAAATCCATGATGCGGCGTACATTTCCAAGCTGAAATTCAGGATAAAATAATAAGTTGGTTTCACCTTTTAAATTAATTTCAGCATGCATACAATCTCTTGCAACTTCGAGAACAGCCAGCAATGCAGATGACATTAACACAGCCATTTCTCCCAAAGATACACCTACAGATTGAATAAATGCCGGTGTAACTGCACTGACAGGCAAACCCGCAAACTTTTCATTAAAAATGCGGAAAAAGATACGCAGCATTTCTGCTGTAATATCAAAATCACAACGAAACACACGAGTTTTCATTACGCCTGTGGAGGTAATTAAAATTACCATAGCAGTACGGCGGCTGGTTTGCACAAATTGTACACCTTTAATCACCGCTCCGCTACCGGAAGGCATAGTGGAAACTGCGGCAAATTTAGAAGTATTCGCCAGCAACTGTGACACACAGCTTAACAATTTATCCGGGTCATAGGCATTGACCATTAACATGCCGTCCAGATATTTTTGTTCTTCTTCCGTAATTTCGGCTGCCGGCATCAGTCGGTCTATATAAATACGGTATCCCTTTTGAGAAGGAATACGCCCGGCGGAAGTATGTGGTTGCTGTAAGTATCCCATTTCTACCAAATTTGCCATTTCATTGCGTATGGTAGCAGAGGAAACTCCCAGTTCAAGCGCAAGCAATTTAGAACCTACCGGCTCTCCTGTTTCCACATATGTGTTTACAATTGCCGCCAGAATCTTTAATTTTCTTTCGCTGAGCTCCAACCCTCTCACCTCTTTATGTCAGACCTCATTTAGCACTCTTGTTCATTGAGTGCTAAATCTTTACTTATAATGTATCATTTCAATCTCATAAAGTCAATATTTAAAATGTAAATTAATTATGAATCCCATGAATCTACAACTTTTTCAGGTCAAATTTTGTAATATCATAAAGAAAATAACAGATGATAAAACAATCGAATAACGACATCCTCTCCTGCACAACAAAAAGGTACACGTTATCCATAATCAATCCATATGAAAAATAGATTGATAGGATAAAATATAGATAATAAGAAGCCGCCGATGTTATAACATCGGCGGCTTTCTATTGTTGTAATACCCTTATACGATGTATCCCAATATCATTTTTTCAATATAGAGCCAACAAAATTTCAATAAGTTTCCTTATTGAGGCGAATAAATCACCTTTTTTCTCTGTATAGTGAAGAATTTTATCCTTGACTATACATAAGGAGTGATTTTTTGACAAGCGAAACATTTCGTAATCAGGGCTTGTTTCTTAGGAATCAATTCAAAGGAGAAGGCATATTTGAGATTCCTATTGTGAAAAAACAACATGTAAATGTTGAAACGGTAACACTTATCGGTTATGATCATGTTAAGACGGAAGAAAAAGAATTTACCCACGCAATGGTTCATTTCTTTTTGGATGATTATAAGTTCGAAGTGTTATGGAATAATCCTGAGCCCAGAATAAAAAAGTTGGCGCAATATCGGGCAGTGCTAACACCCCAGTACAGTTTGTACACTGAAATGCCTATGACTCTGCAGCTATACAATACGTTCAGAAACAGATGGATAGGCGCTTATTTGCAATCTCGGGGCATTACAGTCATACCAACTGTCTGCTAGGGAACACCGCAAAGTTATTGGTTCTGTTTTGACGGTTTGGAAACAGGTTCTATCGTTGCTGTATCCACATTGGGTGTACGTACTGAAAAGGAGCTGTTCATGCACGGATATCAGGAAATGATAAAACGCGTGAACCCGGAAGCAGTCATTTGTTACGGTAATCCTTTTGACGAAATGGAAGGGAATATCATTGCCGTAGATTATGCTAAAACAAACAATTTATCCAAATGGACAGACTACATTTGCGGTGAAAAAGAGATACCTTTTAACAGCAACTTGATTGTAAAACGGTATGGTTATGTGCTGAACGAAAAAGGAATGGGCAGAGCTTCCGGACAATGGAAACCTAAAAAAGAAGATGATAAACGCTTTCTCGGAAAACCGGGAGAAACCAAAACAACTATCAAAAAGAATGGTGATACTTATATTACCCGTATTGGAAAGAATGGACGAGCAACCAGTGAACGCCATAACTCAACACATGGAAATCCAAAAGAGCATGTTAACCCACATGAACATGATGTGATTTGGCAGGAAAATGGGACTCCAACCTTAGGTCCCGGCCGACCGGTCAGTGAAAAAAATAAGTATATTAATTTCGGAGGTGTAATAAAAATGAGTAATCAGTATGAACCAAAATTTGAAGACTTGGACGATTTTCTGGATTCTTTGCTGCGTGGCAGAGAAATCGTAATTGAATATCACGGAAAACAATACGGTATCTTTTATCTTGAAAAAGGGTTTTATGTGGCACAATCTTACCATGATGAAACAGGGAAATTATATCAAACGCCGGATGAAGCACTGGAATATACCATTGACGGTACCAAACTAAGAGACATAATTACAGTTACAGATGTTGTGCAAAGAAACTTTTAATTTCCTAGCAAACCCGGAATAAAAGATTTTAGAACTAAAAGGAGCAACAAAAATGAACTATATTAAATGTTCAAAATTTGAGGACTTAGACGACTTCCGTGATTCCTTGTTGCGCGGCAGGGAGATTGTATTTGAATATAACGGAAAAGAATACGGTATCTTTCTTTTTGACGACGGCATTCATGTTGCACAATCTTACCATGATGAGACCAAAAAAGTATATCAAACACCGGACGAAGCACTGGAATACACCATTGACGGCGTCAAAATCAAAGATATCATCACTACTGTAGAAATTGTTCATAGAAGTATTTAAGAATGCGATTCAAAAAGAGAAAATCAAGTCTTACTATAAAATCTTTGTAAATCAGAAGTCATCTATGAAATTCTATACACCAATTTATCATGCTTATATTCTATACGAACAAATAAAAAGAGAAGCTGTAGGTGCTATACTACAGCTTCTCTTTTTATGTTATATATGATTCTAACAATAAATTTAACCTCTTTTATAGAGATGCCAGCTCCAATTCTTCTACTGCTTGGTCCAGAAATATTTTTCCGTCTAAATGATCCAGCTCATGGCATAAACATTTAGCCATTTCACCTTCTCCTGTAATGGTAATCTCTTCCCCATACTCGTTCAGTGCCTGCACTGTTACTGTTTGAGGTCGAACGGTCTTTGCCACTCTATTTGGAAAACTGAGACAACCTTCCATACATTCTTGTTCACCTTCAGATTTGATAATCTTTGGATTTACTAGTTTTAAATACTGGTCACAATAATCAATGACAACCAACCTTCTTAAAATACCAATTTGATTTGAAGCCAGCGCTGCACCACTTTCCGTATGATGCAGAGTGTCCATCATATCATCAAGCAATTGCCGTACTCTGACATTCACTTCTTCTACTTCCCTGCAAGATTTTCTTAACACGGGGTCATCGTTATATCTTAATTCCCGAATTGCCATACTTCTCTCCTTTTCTGAATCATATATCATTCTTAGGCACTCTATCAAATTAGAATACAATCATTCCACATATGTATTATCCAATTCAGCAATTAGCCGGAGAAAGTTTTGTATCTTATTTGATGATGAATCCCAGCTTACCTATATTTATTTGCGTTTTATACTTTTTCATATACTATATACACAATTCTGGTGGAAAGTCAACCATACACAACTGGTTATCACAATATTTTTACAAATAGAAATAAAGAAAACAGCTGCCTGATAAAGCAGCTGTTTTTCTATCATTTGGTTAATTGATAAACATTGGAATCTTCCGTAAAGTTTTGTACATTATAAAGTAACAATACATCTGTAATACCATTTTGCTCCATATAATCCATGGTACTTTGTCTGTATGCACGCAAATCAATCATATGCACTTCTTCATAATCATTTACGGCAAACGGAGCAAAACTGTTTGCATAGGAATCTTTAACAATTAACAACTTCTTGCCATTCTTATTGCTTGTGGTAATCTTTGTAATGGCTTGATTTCCGTTTAAGAAAGCGGAATATTTATCTTTTTCATTTAAATATTTCTCTTCAATTAAAGAATTGGAGGTCTCCGTTACTTTATCTCCTGCACGGTACTCCACTTCCAAGGGATATTCATTGGGATTTTTATAATACATAATGGTTTCAGGCTGTACAGTATAAAGATTTGCCTTCGAGTAAGTGGTGCCTAAAAACTGGTCGCTCAATACCTCAGACTGATACCAAGATAATGGTTTTGATTCAATTCCCATCTCTTTACAAAATTCTTGATAAGCATAGTATACGCCCAATGAGGTCCAATGATGGTCTGTCTTATAAAAAATATCTTCATCTTTATGAGCACTGAGCGCATCTGTTACGTCTATAAATCCCGGCAGAGCTTCCTTCATCTGTGCTATTAGCTCTTGCTGATCCACTTCGGGCGCAAACAACGGCAGATTATCTTTCAAAATATCATTGGCTGTGGGAACAATCATAGCCTTTACTTCGATTCCGAATCTATCCTGCACCTTTTGTGAAAATTCTTTGGCTGCCGTCAGATTGCCTTGGAATCTGCCATTATCATAAGACCAGAATTGTTCTATTAAATATCCGTCTTTTGCAAAATAGACTCCCCCGGAATCTTTTTTCTGTGCTCCCAACTCTACCAGTGATTTTAGTCCTACCCACTGGTCACGAAACATGAAATGGTCGGATATGTAGGTTTCAAAATCCGTTGTCCAAATTTGCTTTGTTTCACGCCCTGTTTCATCTACCGTGGGAGTGCCAACAAACAAGCTTTCCCATGTTAGCTCAGGAAATTCTGCCAACACACGATTCTCATTTTCAGAAAAATCCTTTTTCGGCATTGCCGCGTTTACTATGGCGATTGTAGCTACAATAAGTACAAATACAATGGTCATAACTCTTGCACGTATTTTCATACAATCACCTCCTAGAATCTAAAATATAAGAACGGGTTGTATGTACTGTTCACCAAAAATGCAACCGAAACCACAAATATTGCGATGATAAAAACATTCTCGATAATCATAGCAGCCCATGTTTTGGTTTGTACCAAAGACATAATTTTTCTTCCTAATTTTGCAGGCAAAGGTGTACTTGCAACAATCAAAATTAAAATTAATACAAGATTGGATAACAACAAATATAATGACATATTGTCAACCAATTGCAAACCGCCAAATCCAAACATTCCTTTTAAATACTCCCAACCTTTTGTCATGTCATCAAAGCCAAAAATAACCCAACCGATTACAACAAAAAACAGAGTATAAACATGAGAGAAAAATGCCGGAATTTTCTTCAAAACCTTTAGTAAGAACAGCTTTTCAATGATAAGCAGAACGCCGTAATACCCGCCCCAAATTAAAAAGTTCCAGCTGGCTCCGTGCCAGAATCCCGTACAAAACCACACGATAAGCAAATTAAAAATTTGGCGTACCAAACCTTTTCTGTTACCGCCAAGCGGAATATACACGTATTCTCTGAACCAGGTGCCTAGTGAGATATGCCATCTGCGCCAAAATTCCGTAATGCTTTTTGAGATATAAGGGTAATCAAAGTTTTCAAGAAACTTAAAACCAAGCATTTGACCAAGACCAATGGCCATGTCGGAATAAGCAGAAAAATCAAAATAAATTTGGAATGTAAATGCCAAAGCTCCAATCCAGGCTCCAACTACACTCATGCTGGAAACTTCCATGGCCGAAAGCTGCGTCCAAACCTGACCAATGGTGTTGGCCAACAAAACCTTTTTAGCCAAGCCCGTAACAAATCGCTTAATTCCATAGGCAAACATGTCCGTATTTTCGCGGCGGTTATCCAATTGATCCGCAATAGTAGTATAACGTACAATTGGACCTGCCACCAATTGAGGGAATAATGCAACATAAGCGCCAAACGACACAAAGTTTTTTTGTGCAGCCGCATCACCACGGTAAACATCAATGACATAAGACATCATTTGGAAAGTATAAAATGAAATGCCAATGGGAAGTGTTAAATTGAGCAACGGGATGGACGCCCCAAACCAAGCATTGATATTGCCAATAAAAAAGTCGGTATATTTAAAAAATCCAAGTATACCTAAGTTTAAAACAACCGAACTGGCTAAAATCCATTTTGCGGATGTTTTACCTTTGTACTTTTGTACCAAGGCACCGTACACAAAATTCAAAATTGTAGAAAACAACATCAACACTACATAGAATGGTTCTCCCCACGCGTAAAATACCAAGCTCGCAATAAACAAAATAAAATTCCTTATTTTTCTGGGCGAGATAAAGTAAATACCAAAAACAATAGGGAGAAATACAAACATGAAGTTTAAACTGCTAAAAACCATGTTATTTTTCTCCGTTTCACCTATTATCATTTCTATGATCTAATTTTCATATGTTTTTTATTATACAACAGTTTATAGAAATTTCACAATGAAATTCTGCAAATACTATGATAAAATTTTCACAATTATTTTATGCAAAAATAATCGAAATTTTATATGTTGTACAAACAAAATGTTGTGTATCAACTACTGGTATTACAGTCCTTTTTTAGTACTACATTTAGATGTCAATCTGTGTTCGACGTTAAAAATGAGATATGGGATTCTATGGAGACAAAAGAAACACCATACCTCATTTTCACTTCACGGTCGGATACTGTGCCACACCCGGCAATGATGAACATGACACATAACACAAAAAACAACAGAAGCCATTTGATTCTCATATTGTTTCCTCCACAAAACAGTATGAGTCAATATAGTAACTTTTACACAAAAAAGGAGAATGAAATATCCACTCTCCTCACTATGCACCTATAATAGATAAGATAAGCTGATTGGACACCAAAAAACCCTTCGGCGTCAGCGCAAAGCCGTTCTTTTTCATACGAACCAAACCTGCAGATTCATACAGCTGTGCCCGTTTGATATAAGATTGCGGAAGTGGCTCCTGAAATTTCTTGTACCAAATTTCGTCGGTTAAACCATCTGTTAACCGCAGCGCCAACATGATAAATTCTTCTTTATCTCCGCCCTGTCCGTCCATAATTGGTGGGTTTCCTTTCAGAAATGAGTAAAGACTCCTATCATAATAAAATCTTTCTCCTTTGAGAAAAGAGTGAGCGGACGGTCCTATTCCTAAGTATTCCTTTCCCTTCCAATATTTTGTATTATGTTTGCTGATTTGCAACACTCCGTTTGCATCCTTTTGAGCAAAATTAGAAATTTCATATTGGTGGTATCCTCTGCGCTCCAATTCATCTACCATACATAGATAAAAATCTCCCATTTGGTCATCATCCGGCAAGATGAGCGCATTTTGTTGCTGACCGTATGGCGTGTTCGGCTCTACTTTCAGCAAATAAGCAGAAATATGACTTGCTCCTGCATTATGACAAACCGCAATAGACTCTTTTAAACTCTGTTCCGTCTGTTTTTGAATTCCTACCATTAAATCCATAGATACATTTGCAATTCCAGCTCTATGCGCAGCCATAACCGCCATCTCAGCCTGCTTTGCTGTGTGTGTTCTGCCCAATAAATCCAGCTCTTCTGCATGTGCGGACTGCATTCCAATTGATATGCGATTGACACCTTTTTGTGCAAGTGCATCGAGCAGCGCTTCCAACTGTCCCGAAGGATTCACCTCTACTGTAATTTCTGCTCGCTCCAGCCCAAAACAATTCTTTGCCTCATCTATGATACTACATAAACGGTTTGCGCCCAAAGTACTGGGGGTTCCACCTCCAAAATAAAGCGTATCTGCATCTCTGTCAACCGCTTTTCTATATGTATATAATTTATTTATAATACAATTAGTATAACCATTCATTTGTTTTGTATCGGTTAATGAATAGAAATCGCAATACGGACACTTTTGCGTACAAAACGGCACGTGTATATAAAGGCCAATCGGTTCCATGTTGCTCCTCCTAAGACAATTTTATTTATCATATCACATTTTATCATACTTTTACATATTGTAATGTGTAAGCCATAATTTGCTAAAAATGCAGCACCACAAGTACATATCTGTAAGAATTTTTTCTTACAATGATGTAACGCAAAAACTCTCCGTACTTTTATAAAGTCGGAGAGTTTTTGTGATTTCAAAATAGTTCTGTCAGCAACTGTTTATGATTTTCGTTTTTTCGATGTAATAGCATCAATAATAACTTTAATGATTTGAATTACAACTGTCGGTGCAAAAGCCAAGCCTGCAATCGCACCAATTTGCATACCGTTTAAAGGAGATACATCGAATACGCCTTGAACTCCCGGGATAAACAGCGCACAGCTTAATAAACCAACACCAATTACAAATGCACCTATTGTATATAAATTGGTATGAATCCCTAATTTAAAAATAGAACTTTTTGCCCTGCAGTTAAATCCATGGAACAGACGTCCTAAACATAATGTAGCAAATGCCATCGTACTTGCTGTCATAGCATCCGTTTGCAGGCCGATAAAAAAGGCCCCTACTGTTGCAATGGCAAGCAAAACACCTTGATATCCTGTATCTATCAAAAAGTCTTTTGTTAAAATAGATTCTTTACTGCTGCGGGGTTTTTCATTTAATAAATCCTTTGAGGATTTTTCCATACTGATTGCCAAAGCAGGCAAACTGTCCGTAAGCAAGTTGATAAACAACAAATGTACTGCTGTAAACGGAACCGGTAATCCAAAAATAGAGGTAAACAATACAACCAAAATACCCGCAGTATTACCGGACAACAAAAATTGAATGGAGTTTTTAATATTATTATAAATATTTCTGCCGTTTGTTACCGCTTTGACAATAGTTGCAAAGTTATCATCCGTCAGAATCATAGACGAGGCATCTTTTGATACCGCTGTACCTGTAATACCCATGGCAATACCAATATCCGCCTTTTTCAAAGCAGGCGCATCGTTTACACCATCGCCTGTCATCGCTACAATTTGGCCCTTCTTCTGCCACAAGTCCACAATACGGATTTTATGTTCCGGTGATACACGAGCATATACAGAAATTTTGGGCAGCAGTTCGGACAATTCTTCGTCTGAAATTTTATCCAATTCTGTACCAATCATGACCAAATCGCCTTCTTTAAAAATGCCGATTTGTTTTGCAATGGCAGAAGCCGTTACTTTATGGTCACCTGTAATCATAATCGGTTTAATTCCCGCACGAATACAATTTTGAACCGCTTGGGCAGATTCTTCTCTCGGTGGGTCAATCATACAAATAAGGCCTACAAAAGTGTATCCTTGCTCATCATGTAAATCTATCTTTTCATCGTCTTCTTGTTTTTGGGCAAAAGCCAATACGCGAAGACCATTCTCAGACATTCTTTGATTTTCGTTTTGGATTTTCAATTTATCGTCTTCCGTAATCGGACGTACAACACCATCATCCAATATATCTGTTACTCGGTCCAGCAATACGTCTACTGCTCCTTTTGTCACCATATATAATGTATCATCAATGCGGTGAAGTGTACTCATTAATTTACGGTCAGAATCAAACGGAATTTCTGCCAAACGTGGGTATTGCTCCAGTTTGTCATAATAGTCCCCATTATGCTTCATATAATAATCCACCAAACTGGTTTCGGTTGGGTCGCCCAATGTTTTACCGTCTGTCACAGTAGTATCATTACATAAAATTGAAGTTAAAAACAGTCTGTCTTTGCTGCCGTCCCCATAACAAAAATAATCTGTTACAGTCATTTTATTCTGTGTCAATGTACCTGTTTTATCAGAACAAATAATGGATACACATCCCAGTCCTTCCACTGCACGCAAATTTTTAATAATGGCGTTCTGTTTCGCCATTCTTGATGTACCAATTGCCAAAGAGATGGTAACAATGGAAGACAGTGCTTCCGGAATTGCTGCTACAGCCAAGGCTACCGCAAACATGAGGGAATCCATAATGGCTGCAAACAATTCATTTCCCGGTAACTCATGATACAAAGTAAGACCAAATACAATAAAGCAAATTGCCATAATGATTAAAGATAACTTTTTACTGAAGTTATCAAGGCTTACTTGAAGCGGAGTTTTGCGTTCTTTTGTATCGTTCATCAGCTTCGCAATTTTTCCGATTTCCGTATTCATACCTGTACCTGTAACAGCTACCAAAGCACGACCGTACGTTACCATAGAACCGGAAAATACCATATTTACCTGGTCACCAAGTGCCAGTTCTTCCTTGTCGATTGCATCGCAGTGTTTATGAACCGCTTCAGATTCACCTGTCAACGCACTTTCATTCACCTGCAAAGAATAGTTTTCAACCAATCTTCCGTCAGCTGGAATCATATCTCCTGCTTCCAAAGTCACAATATCGCCTACTACAATATCTTTGGCATCAATTTCTATCTTTTGCCCGTTGCGGATTACCTTTGCTACCGGAGATGACAAAGCCTTTAAGCTTTGCAATGATTTTTCTGCCTTAAAATGTTGTACAGTACCTAAAATAGCATTCAGGATAATTACGACTAAAATAACAATGGTACTCTCATAGTTTCCTGTCACCAACGAAATAATTGCCGCTGCAATTAAGATAATGACCAGTAAATCTAAAAATTGCATAAAAAACACTTGAAATACATTTTTAGATTTTTTCTCTTCCAGTTCATTACGTCCATAAGCTGCACGCTGTTCTTCCACTTTGGCATCATTCAAACCATCGGTTGTGGTACCTAAATTGGAAAGAACTTCTTCCGTCGTTTGCTGAAAGAAGTGTTTCATGGGTATTCCTCCTAACATTACATACACGGAAACAACAAAGCAGACAATAAAAAAAGACTTTTATTACGACTCGAAAGCCGTAATAAAAGTCTTGCTATTTCAGATACAAGCGAGCTTTAAAAAAAGCCGGAATGTCGCACTGTATCACAGATATCTCTGCCAGCTACTCCCTTTTAACTTGCCAATAATGTACCATATATTTTTTTAAATGTCAACTGTAAAATTAAAATTATGACAATCTTTTTGTATTATTGTATGACAACCGTTGAAAAATGTGTACTGGACTATGTCATCATTTTATTAATATGAAAGAAAACCATTTCATGATAGCCCTTCAAATATCCTGTAACCTTCTCCATATGGATTCCACCTTACAACAGAAACAAATAGCAAAACAAACCTTGGCAGGAACATTTTCCAAGGCTCCTGATTTTGATTGTTGGTTAAAACGTTTTAACATTTATATAGTAGTGTTATAATAACTCCATAACAGCATAAAATTAAAATTTCGGCTGTTATGAGAACGTTGTAACGTTCTTCCATTAGAAATTGCGCAGCAATTTCTTTTATGTTATAACAACCCCAAAACAGCACCAAAATTAAAATTTTGGCTGTTATGAGAACGTTGTAACGTTCTTCCGTTAGAAATTGCGCAGCAATTTCTTTTATGTTATAATAAATTAATTTAAATTACAGAAAGAAGCATAGGTGATTAATTTGTCAGTGCCACAAGACAGAATACGAAATTTTAGCATTATTGCCCATATCGACCATGGAAAAAGCACTTTGGCTGACCGTATACTGGAACAGACCAAGGCTGTTGCTTTGCGAGATATGGAAAATCAACTGTTAGACAATATGGATTTGGAGCGTGAACGAGGCATTACCATTAAAGCACACGCTGTTACTTTGGTATATCACGCAAAAGATAATCAAGATTATGTTTTTAATTTAATAGATACCCCGGGTCACGTGGACTTTACCTATGAAGTTTCCCGTTCATTGGCCGCTTGTGAAGGTGCCATTTTAGTAGTGGATGCTTCTCAAGGTATAGAGGCACAAACACTTGCAAATACCTATATGGCGGTTGATGGTGGATTGGAAATTGTACCTGTGATTAATAAAGTGGATTTACCAAGCGCCGATCCAGATCGTGTTTGCAAAGAGATTGAAGATGTCATTGGCATTCCGGCGGAAGACGCTCCACGAATTTCTGCCAAAACAGGTCTTAATATTGACCAAGTAATGGAACAAATTGTAAAACAAATCCCTCCCCCTCATGGAGACCCGGACCAACCCTTGCAGGCACTTATCTTCGACTCTTACTATGACGCATATAAAGGTGTTATTGTATATGTCCGTATTAAAGAAGGACAGGTACATGCAGGTGATGTGATTCGCATGATGGCAACCGGAGCCACTTTTACCGTTGTAGAATGCGGTTATATGCGTGCGGGAGGCGGAACAGAACCTTCCGATGTATTGTCGGCAGGCGAAGTTGGTTATATTGCTGCTTCCATAAAATCTGTTCAGGATGCTCATGTAGGAGATACCATTACCTTACACAATCGTCCGGCAGCAGAACCTTTGCCCGGTTACAGAACCATACAGCCAATGGTGTTCAGCGGCATCTATCCTGCGGACGGCGCCCATTATTCTGATTTAAGAGATGCTCTGGAAAAATTACAGCTAAATGATGCTGCCCTGACTTATGAGCCTGAAACGTCCATTGCCCTCGGATTTGGCTATCGCTGCGGATTTCTAGGACTACTCCATATGGAAATTATACAAGAACGGTTAGAAAGAGAATATAATTTAGATATTATTACAACAGCTCCAAGTGTTATCTACCGTATTACAAAAACAAACGGAGAAGTAATTATGGTAGATAACCCAACCAATTATCCCGATTCCGTATTGATTGCACAAGCAGAGGAACCTATGACCAGCGCCCACATTTATACCCCCAGCGAATATGTAGGCAATATTATGGAACTTTGCCAAGAACGCCGCGGTATATTTAAAGATATGAAATACCTGGATACCGATCGTGTAGACATTCATTACGAATTGCCATTAAATGAAATTATTTATGACTTTTTTGATGCATTAAAATCTCGTACACGCGGATATGCCTCGTTTGATTATGAAATGATTGGATATGCAAAAAGCGATTTGGTAAAGCTGGATATGATGCTTAACGGAGAAGTCGTAGACGCATTAAGCTTTATTATCCACAAAGACAAAGCTTATGCACGCGGTAGAAAAATGGCTGAAAAGTTACAGCAAAAAATTCCGCGCCAATTGTTTGAAGTTCCGATACAAGCTTGTATCGGCGGCAAAATTATTGCGCGTGAAACAGTAAAAGCGGTACGAAAAGATGTGCTTGCCAAATGTTATGGCGGTGATATTAGCCGTAAACGGAAACTGCTGGAAAAACAAAAAGAAGGTAAAAAACGTATGCGTCAATTAGGAACCGTAGAAGTTCCGCAAGATGCGTTTATGAGTGTTCTAAAGTTAGACGAGTAATTACTGCTTATAAAAATACACATAAAAAGAGACAAGCATTTCTTGTCTCTTTTTTTAATATTAAGATTGTTTCTGTCTTTTCTCTCTTAATTTCCAACTGAAAAATCCATAGATATCATTTAATAAAAATATACTGAAACATATTACCATTGGTACGTACGAAATCTGTGTTAATGATGCCAATATCCACAGCACAATTAAAACGATATCATTGGCCGCATATGCCAAGGCATAGTAAGAATTGCGAAATAACATTAAGTAGGACGCCAGAAAACTGGTAGCGATAGAAATGGTGCTAACTGCTAAATTGGGAGTATGAAGTGCCTGAAGAATAAAGAAAAAAACAGTAGTGACAACTGCAGTGAGAAGCCACATCACTCCTGTCTGCAATTTGGTTAGTTTATGTATCTTCACCTCGCTTCCTCCCTTTTCATACGGATGACGAATCCAAGAAACAATGGAAAGTGCAGCAATAGGCATTGTCATTCCAAGGTAGGTAATCATTTCTCCGTAATACTGAAATTGCAGAGATGCTATGGCATATAAAATACTGAATATCACTGTCAGTATCTGCCCCCATACATTACCTTTTGCTACAAAAATAAGGGCTGTTACTCCGATAACCGTCGCGCAAAGGGTAAATATTTGTATTTCTCCTGTCAATATATTGGAGGTTACCACAATGATAACAGACAAAATCCAAATCACCCAATCGTGTTTCTTAAAATTCTCAACAGGGTTTTGCATTTCATATCATACCTTTCAAAAAAATAAGCATCCACATGACACATCTTCAAAGACCTAACGATGTGCAAGTGAATGCAATACATTTCACACTACCCGGTGGCAGTTTCTATATCATTTTATTAAATTATACTTGATATGATAATTCAGGTCAAGTCAATGGTTCGCTTCTACAAAAACAGAGAGATTACAACCGTCATCATACCCGCAACACCCAGTGCCATACTGCTCATTGCACCTTGTATCTCCCCCAACTCCATTGCTCTCGCTGTTCCTATTGCAGTACTGCTGCAGCCCAAACCTACACCAATACCAACCGGATTTTTGATGCGGAGCAATTTTACCAACAGTGGAGCAAGTACTGCACCAATAACACCTGTAAAAATAACGCCGGCTACCGTAATACCCGTAATGCCGCCCAATTTTTCACTTACGCCAACCGCAATCGGTGTTGTGACTGTATGAGGAACCAGAGAACCTGTTAAGGTTTCGTCTAACCCAAATACTTTACATAATGCAATGGTACTGCCAATAGAAACGCCGCAGCTTACCAAACAGCCTGTTAAAATGGGCAGCCAATATTTCTTCAATGTTTCAAGCTGCAAATAAATACTATATCCTAAAATAGTAGTAACAGGTACTAAGAATACCGTAATAATACTTCCGCCTTCATTATAAGAATCATACGGAATACGGCAGAAATATAAAATTGGAATAATAAGAACCATTGCAATCAACAACGGATTTAAAATAGGTGTTTTAAACTTCCGATTCAACCACAGACCAATTAAATAACCTACAATCGTCAATGTAATTCCAAATAAACCATTGCTTAAAATAGCCTGTAAATTATTCAAGATACGATCCATTTTTATCTCCTTTCTTTGCCATAATTTTTTCCTGAAGTTTCATCACTCCAATTACGGTATATGATGTCACCAAAAAGGTAAGCAATGCAGAAACGATGCAGATTAATGCAAACTGCCACATATATCCTTGTAAATAACCTACGCTCTCCATGATACTTACTGCTGTAGGAATATAAAAGAATGAAATATTTTTTAGTACAAACTGCGAAACCTCTTCAATATGACGTCTTTTGATAAATTTAAACAGTAGCAATAAAAATAACAATATCATTCCAATGACGCCAGATGGAAATGTAAACGGAAGTACTGCCGCAATACATTCGGCGACAAGGCATATACTAAATATAATAGCTAATTGGGTTAAAATTTTCATAAAATACACTCCGATTGTTTATGATTTTTGTATACTTATTTAGTATACTTTCAATTTACTATGTTTCAGCAATTCTGTCAATAGTATTACATAATTATAAAAATTTTATTATCATTTTGTTCTATTATCCCGACCCTTATAAATCTAAATTATGTTAAATTCGAAACAGAAAACTGTAGTTGAATTCATATCATATTTATAGAAAAATAATCTATGAAAGATTTTCCTTATTAATAAGATAAAAACTGCAAAAGCTAGTCTGAGAACCCAAAAATATTTCACATAGTTTGACTTTTATCAGCGAGTAAGGTATAATGTCTAACGGTGTAAAATATGATGATAAAGATTCAATTAAGAACGAAAAAAGACGAAATAATAATAAAAAACAAACAAGACTTTTCTTTGGAAAAGTTTCTTCCGGAATTGCGAATCCATAATCATACAGGACGCAATGAGGAAAACTATGATTGGAGGAACTTTTAGTGTACATCAGGTTCTTCAAGCGTTTGTGTGATTTTTGCATTTCTTTGATATGCAGTATTATTTTTCTGCCTATATTTATTATTCTAATTATTGTTGTAAAACTGGATTCCAAAGGCCCTGTTTTCTTCCGTCAAGAAAGAGTAGGAAAAGATAAAAAATTATTTCATATTTTAAAATTTCGCACAATGAAAGTAGATACTCCAAAAGAGATTCCCACCTGTATGTTGGAAAATCCGGAGCAATATATAACGAGAGTAGGGAAATTTTTAAGAAAAACCTCCTTGGATGAGCTTCCTCAAATTTGGAATATTTTAGCCGGACAAATGAGTTTAATCGGTCCTCGTCCGGTAATACCGCGTGAAAAAGAATTAATTGCCGAACGAGATCGTTACGGTGCCAACAACATCCGTCCGGGACTAACCGGATGGGCACAAATCAATGGCAGAGACGAAGTCTCTTGGGAAGAAAAAGCCCGCCTAGACGGAGAATATGTCCAAAAGATGAGTTTTTCTTTTGATGTGAAATGCTTTTTCAAAACCATTGTTGCTGTATTAAAGCGCGAAGGTATGGTGGAAGGAACTGCAGGACAAGTTAAAAATAAGGAAGAAACGCATCGAACTGACTGAGAGATAATTCAATTTTTCAAAAGTATTTTGCTATGATAAATATTTATAGTGGAATACTGTTTCATTCCTGCCTATCAATTAAAAGTATCTCAAATATTAAAATAACTCAATACAGAAATATCACTTTGCAACAATAAGAAAACCGGTGTGAATTCACACCGGTTTTCTTATTGTTATTTCAGTACGCGAATCTTTTTCTTTCATACAAAAGTTTATTCAAAACGTATTTTATCAATTGTGCTGGCAGTAAGTCTTATCAAGGCACATATTGCAATCAGATGTGTTCTAATCTTTATACACCAAGCTTATAAAAATAAGGAAATAACGACGGTCAACATACCTGCTACCCCTAACGCAATACTGCTCATTGCACCTTGAATTTCTCCTAATTCCAGCGCTCTTGCGGTTCCGATTGCGTGACAGCTGCACCCCAGACCTACGCCAACTCCGACCGGATTTTTAATATGAAGCAACTTTGCCAATAAAGGCGCTGCCACTGCACCAAAAATACCTGTAATAATAACAGCCGCCACTGTAATGCCAGATATTCCCCCTAATTTTTCACTTACACTCATTGCAATTGGCGTTGTTACCGAACGTGGGATCAAAGAATTTGTCAATGTGTTATCTAAACCAAATAATTTACATAATCCAATGGTACTCCCAATAGAGACAATGCAGCTGGTAAGGCAACCAACTAAAATTGGCAGCCAATATTTTTTTAATACTTTGAGCTGTAAATAAATACTATAGGCCAATACTGTAGTGGCAGGAGCTAAAAACAATGTAATAATACTTCCGCCTACATTATAAGAGTCATACGAAATATGGAACACCTTTAAAATAGGTATAATAATAGCCACAGCTATCAATAACGGATTTAAAATAGGAGATTTAAATTTTTGGTTTAACCAGACGCCTATTTTATACGCCACAATGCTTAATGTAAGACCGAATAATCCATCACTTACAATTTTATTCATGATGTTTCTGACCTCTTTTTGCTGTAATTTTCTCTTGTAACTTCATAACACCAATTACGGCATACGATGTTGCAATAAATGTAAGCAGCGTTGCAACAATACAAATCAAGAGAAAAACCATAATATGTCCCTGTAAATAAGTAATGTTATCCATAATGCTTACCGCAACCGGTATAAAGAAAAAAGCCATATTTTTCAGCATAAATTGAGAAACATCCTTGATATGGCGCTCCTTAATGATTTTAACCAGCATCAGCAAAAATAATATGATCATTCCAATTACGCTGGAAGGGAATGCAAACGGCAATATTGCCGAAATGCATTCCCCCACCAGGCAAATACCAAATACAATTGCCAACTGTGTTAAAATTTTCATAGTAATCATCTCTGTTTAATCAAATTTTTTAATTTTACTTTACTCCTTTCCCCGTGTACTGTCAATAGCGCCAAGATATCCAAAACAAGCCTTTTTATGTACAAATAAAACACTTTTGTAAACTTATATTGCCTAATTTTTCTCATTTAACCAAATTTGAGAAAAATTAGGCAATAAATATTATGTAGTAAATACAAACAAAATTATAATCAAAATAGATTGCAATAAACTCATGGAAAGGAGGATTATAAATGAGCACTTGTAATGTAGACAAATGGAATATGTTAGCTCCAACATTTGATGCCTTTGAAATTCCAAAAATAGGAGAAGATGACTGCCTTACCTTAATCAATGATTTAAAACTAGTCACCAAAGACAGTTTTGTTATGGATATTGGTTGCGGTGCCGGTCGATACGCAATTGCATTTGCACAAATATGCCGTAGTGTAATTGGTACAGACCTCTCCCCCCAGATGATAGACTATGCCCAAAAAAGAGCGGATAGCATGGGTCTAAACCATATATCCTTTATTTGCGAAGATTGGGATGCCATATCTATCCAAGAGAGAAATTATCAAAACCAATTCGACTTTGTGTTTGCTCATATGACCCCTGCAATTCATAATACAGAAACATTAATGAAACTGCAGGCATGTAGTAAAAAATGGTGTATGTTGGTACGTCATATTCATATGGAAACTCCTTTGTTGATTGCTGCCAAACAAATGCTAAACCTAAGCAATCAAACCCCCGCAGATTCATATCATGCTGACCAAATATTTCATGACTTATGGAACCAAGGTAAACGGCCTCAAATGACATATTTTAAGCAAAAACGAAATATGCAGCGTCCAATAGACATTGAACTGACATTACTATTTGAGGATGTTGAAAAATTCACACCGCTAACGCCTGAAATAAAAGAACAGCTAACCCATTTGGCTACTGCTTATACGAAAGACGGAATGGTTCATCAAACGTATGAAGTGCCTATTTTCGCCATGTACTGGAACGTACTATGAAGCGACAAATGAAATTTCAAATTTTGAAAGAAGGAATCGTTATGGATCAACAATTATGGGAAAAAGCAATTGCATTTCATGGACATGCATGTCCCGGTCTGGCCATCGGTGTACGTGCAGCAACCGAAGCCATCAAACGACTGAATCTCTCTTTTAGTGAAGATGAGGAAGTAGTTTGTGTTACAGAAAATGACGCATGCGGTGTAGATGGCATTCAAGCAATTTTGAGCTGCACAGCAGGTAAGGGAAATTTAAAATTTCGCGATACAGGGAAAATGGCATTCTCTTTTTTTAACCGTAAAAATGGACAAAAAGTTCGTATGTGTCTAAAACCATTTCAGACAGATATGAGCCGTGAAGAAAAACAAGACTTTTTTCTAAACGGACCCGCTGAAGAAGTATTTACCTTTTCCGAACCTTCGTTTCCTCTTCCCGAAAAGGCAAGGTTATTTACGACTATTACTTGTGAAGTATGCGGAGAAGGCGCTCCTGAACATAAAGTACGGCTGGAAAACGGAAAAAAAGTTTGCTTGGACTGTTTTCATGAATATAAAATAGGTTGGTAAATTGAGATGAGGTAGAATTATGAAACATACAAGAGTAAAGTTAACAGTTTTCACATTAGCTGTTACGATAATCCTTGCAATGGCACTTACTGCCTGCGGCTCTGAATCCGGTACGCAAACAAATGCGCCTGTATCCTCAAGTACATCTGATTCAACTTTTCCCAACAGTATTACAGACGTATACGGCAGAACAGTTGAATTACCGGAAGAAATAAACAGTACAGTTTGTCTGGGCGCAGGCGCTTTGCGAATGGTATGCTATGCACAAGGTGAAGATAAAGTAATTGGTGTTGAAGAAGCAGAACACCAACAAACTTTAGCAAAAGCATACAACTATTTAAACTACGACAAATTTAAAGATTTACCAATTGTAGGACAAGGCGGTTCAGGAGGTAATACTCCGTATGAAGAAGAAATCATCAAGGTAAATCCGGATGTCATCATTGCCGCTTATACACAGCAGGAAGCAGATAAATTGCAAGCAAAAACGGGCATTCCTGTGGTATGTGTCGCTTATGACGGTATTTTTGATCCTACCATGGACCAATCATTAGAACTAATTGGAACTCTACTTGGCAAGCAGGAACGCTGCAAAGAAGTGATTGACTTTATGCAAGCAGCAAAACAAGATTTGAACAACCGTACAAAAGACATTCCGGATGACCAAAAACCTACTGTATTCAGTGGTGCTGTATCTTTTCGAGGTGGACACGGTATTGAAGGAACCTACGCACAATTCCCTCCTTTTGTAGCAATTAACGCCAAAAACGTGGTAGATGAAACCGGTAAAGACGGTTCTCTTATCATTGACAAAGAAAAAATACTAACTTGGAATCCCGATATTATTTTTCTTGACCCTAACAATATACAGTTAGTCCGTGATGACTATAAGGATAACCCCGACTTCTATCATTCTCTAAAGGCGGTACAAGACGGAAAAGTGTATACACAAATTGCATATAACTGGTATACAACCAATGTAGAGGTTGCCATTGCTGATGCTTATTATGCAGGAACCATTATTTATCCGGAACAATTTAAAGATATAGAGATTGTAGAAAAAGCAAATGAAATTTTTGTTCATATGTTAGGAGATAAAGCTGAACATTATTATCAAGATTTAGTAGACGGTCAATTAGGATTTGGAGAACTGAACATTGAAGAGTAACAGTGCGGTAATAGAAAAAAAGCAAAAGGAAAAAAAGCAAAAAACATATCAGCAATATATCTTCTACAAAGTAATTGTTATAATTGTTTTAGTGGTGGTATTACTTGCCGTTACCATATTCGCCATTCATGCAGGTTCCTCGGGAATTTCTGTTTGGGACGTTATAAAAACTATCTTTGGCGCAGGCACAAAACAAACCAACTCTATTGTCTTTGGTATACGCTTGCCCCGTGTTGTCACCGCTTTAATTGCAGGCATGGCGCTTGGCATGGTAGGTTGCGTTATGCAAAGTGTATTGCGTAATCCATTGGCAGACGCTTCTACTCTTGGCGTATCACAAGGGGCAGCATTTGGTGCCACAGTAGCTATTATTTGTTTTGGCGCCGGCGCACAAAATACAGCTTCTGCTGCAAATGCGGTCAACATTAGTAATCCTTACTTGGTTACTTTATGCGCTTTTATTGGAGGCGCTATTTCTACCCTGATTATACTGGGACTTTCCCGATTTAAAAAAATTTCTCCTCAATCTATGATTTTAGCAGGTGTGGCCCTAAGTGCTTTGTTCAGCGGCGGCACCACATTAATTCAATATTTTGCTGACGACGTTGAAGTTGCCGCCGTTGTATTCTGGACATTTGGAGATTTGGGGCGCACAAATTGGATTGAAATTCTCATTATCGCCTGCGTCAGTGTTGCAGCCTGTATCTACTTTATGTTTAACCGTTGGAACTACAATGCGTTTGAAAGTGGAGGCCAAACCGCAAAAAGCTTGGGTGTCAATGTAAACGTAGTCACTTATGTGGGAATGGCAGTGTGCTCTCTGGTAGCTTCTGTTGTTGTAGCATTTGTAGGCATCATCAGTTTTGTGGGTCTTTTGGCTCCTCACATTATGCGTAGATTTATCGGCAATGACTACCGCTTCTTACTGCCAACCTCCGCATTAACCGGAGCTGTATTGTTGTTAACGGCAGATACTTTTGGTCGTTTAATTGTTGCCCCTATCATTTTACCCATCGGCGCCATTACCTCATTTCTGGGCGCGCCTCTATTTCTTTATTTATTATTTAAAGGAGTTGGAAAAGCATGATAGAAATCAAGGATATCGAATTCGGGTATCGCTCCAAAAACATTTTGCATAACATCTCTTTTGATATGAATGAAGGACATTGTATTGCAATACTGGGAGTAAACGGAGCCGGAAAAAGCACGCTGATAAAGTGTTTAAATCGTATTAATCCGGTACATAAAGGGGCTGTTATGATAGAAAACAGCAATATATTACAGATTCATTTAAATGAAGTAGCAAAAAAGATAGCATATGTGGCACAAAAAAATGAAGTATCCAAGTTAACGGTATATGATGCAATTCTATTGGGCAGAAAACCATACATCAAATGGGATGTTACAAAGCAAGATAAAGAAATTGTTGACCAAGTGATTGAACAACTGGAACTTCAGGATTATAAAATGCGTTTTTTAGATGAATTAAGCGGCGGAGAATTACAAAAAGTAATTGTGGCCCGCGCATTGGCACAGCAACCCAAGCTGTTATTATTAGATGAACCCACTTCTGCTTTAGACCCAAAGAATCAGTACGAAATGTTGTCTTTAGTACAGAAAATTGCACAGCAGCATCAGATTGCCGTTGCCATTGTCATACATGATATTAATTTAGCTCTGCGCTACTGCGACCGCTTTCTTTTTATTAAGGATACGGAAATATATTCTTATGGTGGTATTGAAACAATGACCGCAGACTTAATCGAAGAAGTTTATCACATGCCGGTGGCAATGGAAGAATATAACGGCATAAAGATTATGATTCCTCACCCAAATCAATTTCTTTCACCCACTGTTATGAAATCTTGAAGATAAATCTTTTGATAGAGAAGCACTATTGTATTCATAATAAATGTTTATTTTTTCTCAATAAATGAACAATGATAAAAATTAATCAATAAATATTATACAAATGAAAATAAATCCTTTATATTATAAACGAGAGGTAACTTAGTGATAAAAATCGGCAATGGATATGTAAATTGCTGAAATCTACATCATAATTCCTCAGATAAATTAATTTCTTTTCCCCTCTAACTCTGTCGTTAAAATAAAAAACAGCCGGTATTTTGATACCGGCTGTTTTTTATTTTTTAACAAGCTTTCTATACATTAAAACGGAACAAAATAACGTCTCCGTCTTTTACCACATATTCTTTGCCTTCCGAACGTACAAGTCCCTTTTCTTTTGCTGCCGTCATAGAACCACAGGCAACCAAATCATCATATGCCACAACTTCCGCACGAATAAAACCACGCTCAAAATCTGTATGAATCTTGCCCGCTGCCTGCGGTGCTTTCATACCGTCTGTTATGGTCCATGCTCTTGTTTCCTGCGGACCTGCTGTTAAATAGGAGATTAAACCAAGTAAAGAGTAACTCTCTCTAATTAAGCGGTCAAGACCTGATTCCGTCAAGCCCATATCTGCCAAAAACAGTTCTTTTTCATCTGCTTCCATATTGGAAATTTCCGCCTCTATTTCAGCGCAAATCGGCAATACACCTGCATGTTCCTCCTGTGCAATTGTCTTTACTTCTTGAAACCCTTTGTTGTTTTCAATACCGTTTTTAAAATCATCTTCACTCATATTTGCAGCATAAATCACCGGTTTGTTTGTCAGCAAAGAAACCGATGCCAATAATTCCGCTTCTTCTTCCGTGCAAGAAATACTGCGTGCGGATTTTCCTTGATCCAACGTTTCTTTTACACGTTGGAAAAAGTCATACTCTGCCTGATATTTTTTATCGGCTTTCATAAGTTTTTGTGTTTTTTCAATACGTCTGTCCAATATTTCCATGTCGGACAAAACTAGTTCCATATTGATGGTTTCTATGTCTCTGGCCGGCCCAATGCTGCCCTCTACATGGATTATGTCATCATTTTCAAAGCAGCGTACCACATGTACAATCGCGTCCACTTCACGAATATTGGCCAAAAATTTGTTGCCCAATCCTTCCCCTTTGGAAGCGCCTCGCACCAAACCTGCAATATCCACAAATTCAATGGCAGCAGGCAGAATTTTTTGAGAATGATACATCTCAGCCAACACATCTAATCTTTTGTCAGGAACAGCCACTACGCCAACGTTTGGCTCAATGGTACAAAACGGATAGTTTGCAGACTGCGCTCCTGCGTTTGTAATCGCATTAAACAAGGTGCTCTTGCCTACATTTGGCAAGCCAACAATACCTAATTTCATAGGATTTTTCAACCTCTTTCATCTTTATCATATCGTACAAGTTTATTGTTTTCATTATACCGATTTTTTGCGTTGCTTGCAAGCGGCAATGAATACCGTTAACCTTTCATGGTAAGGGAAATGCGTTTCTTTTCCAAATCTACTGATAATACTTTTACAGTGACCACATCGCCTACTTTTAATACTTCAGACGGATGCTTAATATATTTATCGCAAATCTGGGATAAATGAACCAAGCCGTCCTGATGCACTCCAATATCCACAAACGCGCCAAAATCAATAACATTGCGAACAGTACCTTGTAATTCCATACCCGGTTTTAAATCCTTCATGTCCAATACATCCGTACGCAACATTGGAGGCGGCAATTCATCACGCGGGTCACGTCCCGGCTGAAGCAGTTCCTTTATAATATCCTGCAGCGTCGGTACTCCAATTTCCAGCTGCTCCGCTGCCTGCTGTAAGCCGATTGCGTCTACTCTTTCTTTTAATCCTGCCAAGCTCTGCTTGCCTATGGCTTTTGTATCAAAACCACATAATGTTAATAAGGCTTTTGCCGCATCATAGGATTCCGGATGCACTGCGGTATGGTCCAGCATATTTTTGCTCTCGTTGACACGTAAAAATCCTGCGCACTGCTCAAATGCTTTTGGCCCAAGCTTTGGCACCTTTTTTAATTCTGCACGAGATTGGAATGCTCCGTTTTCTTCACGATACTGTACAATATTTTTTGATACGGTTGTACTGATACCCGCAATTTTCTCCAGTAAGGAAGGAGAAGCTGTATTTAAATCTACGCCAACGGAGTTTACACAGTCTTCTACCACACCACCCAAGGCTTCATCCATACGTTTTTTTGGCATATCATGCTGATATTGTCCCACCCCGATTGCTTTCGGATCAATTTTAACAAGTTCTGCCAGCGGGTCTTGCAGCCTGCGTGCAATAGATACGGCACTGCGCAGCGTAACGTCAAAATCCGGAAACTCTTCCGCTGCCAATTTAGAAGCAGAATATACAGACGCTCCGGCTTCGCTTACTACCATATACTGAACAGGTGTACCCTGCATTTCTGCAATCACTTCCGCGGTAAACAACTCTGTTTCCTTAGAGGCAGTACCATTGCCAATGGCTATCACCGTAACGCCATGTTTGGCAATCATATCTTTTATCACCTGTTTGCCTTCCTGCGCCTTTGCCTTGGAATGAGTTGGATAAATCACACCCGTATCCAGTACCCTTCCGGTTGCATCCACAACTGCCACTTTACAGCCTGTACGATACCCCGGGTCAAGTCCCATTGCCACATTTCCTTTTACAGGAGGCTGCATTAACAATTGACGCAAGTTTACCGCAAACACTTTAATGGCTTGTTCCGCTGCTTGTTCTGTCAGTTCTGCACGAATTTCACGCTCAATGGAGGGGAAAATCAAACGGGAATAACTGTCCTCTGCAGCTTGACGCACCAATTCTCCACATAGAGAGTCTCCTCTTACATAGGTACTGTATAAAATATGCAGTCCTTTTTCTTTATCCAAATCCACTGCAACTTTTAAAAAGCCTTCCCTCTCCCCGCGGTCAATTGCAAGTACGCGGTGTCCTGCAATTTGTTTTACAGGCTGAGAAAATTCATAATACTGTGCATATACGGAATCTTCTTCCGGATTTGACGCTTTGGAGGTTAACAAGGCATGTTCCATTGTCACAACTCGCAGCCTTTTACGAATGCCCGCATCGTCAGAAATGAGTTCTGCAATAATATCGTTCGCTCCTTGCAGTGCCTCTTCTACTGAGGTGACCTCCAATTCTTCACTAAGATAAGCCAGAGCCTCCTGTTCCGGATTGATTTGTGGATTTTGTTCCAAGATACAGTCTGCCAGCGGCTGTAACCCTTTTGCTTTTGCCACAGATGCACGTGTTTTTCTCTTTGGACGGAACGGACGGTAAATATCGTCAATTTCCGAAAGTGTCTCTGCTTTTTCCAATGCCTGGGACACTTCCGAAGTCATAAACCCGCTCTCTTCAATCAGCCGAGCTACTTCCTCTTTTTTCTTTTCCAAAGAACGTAAATACTCTAATCGGTCTGCAATCTGACGTAACGCTTGGTCGTCCAATGAACCATGTGCTTCTTTACGGTATCTGGCAATAAACGGAATGGTATTTCCCTCGTCAATCAATTCAACTACCTTTTGTATTTGCCACGGTTTTAATTGAAATTGTGTGGATAACGCTGTAACAAAATCCATATAAATCATCCTTTTCGATTCATTCTATTTCCAAAAAAGTGTACCTTTTAAAATACAACAAAATATGTTATGATGAACAAACAGCATATTTCTGCTGAATTTTTTAATTATATCATAAGAAAAATTGCAAAGCAATTTTTAGTCGTCAAATGAAATGCCATTTTATAAGTTTTCAGAAAAAGTATAAAATACTAAAAAATGAATCGTAAAGGAGTATACACCATGAACAATCCTGAAATTGGAGCAAAAGCAACCAGACAACTGACTGTAACAAAAGACCAATTGGCCTCCAGTGTGGGAAGTGGTACTGTTGATGTATTCGCTACTCCTATGGTAGCTGCATTAATGGAAGGCGCCGCATGCGACCTTGCTGCACGTTATATTGAAGATATTTATACAACGGTTGGCTCTGAAATTTGTGTACAGCATTTATGTCCAACAGCAGAAGGGGTCATCGTAACAGCCCAAGCCGAGTTGACAAAAGCCGACGGACGTTTTTTTGAATTCAAATTGACTGCAACGGATAATGCAGGCGTGATTGCCACCGGCACACATACTCGTGTGAGTGTAAAAAAAGAAAGCTTTGCCAAAAAAGCATTGGACCGTAAATTACAATAGTTACGGGAGGCACTATGAAACAAATATTACCATTTGAAACTGTTATTTTCGACTTGGACGGCACCCTGGCACAATCCGCACCCGGCGTATTTCAATGCGTAACTGAAGCTTTACAGCGTATGAACAAACCTATTCCCGATGAAGCTACGTTACGCAAATTTATTGGTCCGCCCTTATGCCACAGCTTTATTCATTTTTGCGGCATGACGCAGGAAGAAGCAGATATTGGCGTTGCTCATTACAGAGATGTTTATTTGAACGGCGGTATTTATAATAACAGCACATTTCCGTACATTATGGAACTACTGCAAAATTTAAAAGAACACGGAGCAAAATTGTGCGTTGCAACTTCCAAACCCGAACCAATGGCGAAAATTGTATTGGACCATTTAAAAGTAACCCCTTTTTTAGATTATATGGCAGGTGCAGATTTAGACGAACGACACAGTAACAAAACGGAACTGATTGAAAAAGGTCTTCTGCACTGCAATACAAAACCCGGTCATGCCGTAATGATAGGCGATACCCACTTTGATGCCCATGGTGCAAAACATGCAAATACCAATTTCATAGGCGTGTTGTATGGTTATGGTACCCGTAAAGAAATGGAACAGGAAGGCGCTACACAATTTGTGGAAAACGCAAAAGAATTACAATCTATTTTACTTCCGAATTTTTCGTATAAATTCTAAAAAGAGTATCTTAAAAGAAAAAAGAGCAAAGCAATGGCTTTTGCTCTTTTCTATTTGCCCGAAATTTTTTAACAGCATATATTTTTAAATATTCTGTTGCAATCACGCTACAAGGGTATAATAAAAGATGTTAACCATGAACCAGAGCGTGCATCTGTTAGAAATTGTATGACTATCTCTTTCATGTTATAATGATACGAAAGATAAAGTTGAAAAAATACCGGAAATCTATAATTGAAAGAGGTGTTTGTTTTGATTTCAAAACAAAACATAATAAAAACCAGAATTGCATTGATATGTCTTACCATGGGAATTGGTATTTTAAGCGGATGCAGCGGGAATGTCCAACAAGAATCACATCCTGAAAGTAGCAATTCTATACAAGAAGAGCCGACTAGCAATGTTTCATCACAAGAACATCAGAATGAATCTTCAATAGAATCCAAAACAGAAGAAGCTTCACAAAATGAAGCAATTCATTTGCCGAATACCGAACCTTTGAATATGACTTTTTGCAGTGGTGCCGGTGCATGGGCAACTTACATCACATTAAACAATGACGGTTCCTTTGAAGGTAATTATCATGACTCTGACATGGGATTTAGCGGTGAAGGTTATCCTCACGGCACTATCTATATTTGTAAATTTAGCGGAACATTCGACAATATTCGGAAAATAGATGATAATACTTACGCTATGACACTAAATAAAATCACAACCGAAAGTACAGAAAGTAAAGAATGGATTACAGATGGAGTACGCTATATTGTCTCAGAACCTTACGGATTAGAAAGCGGAAAAGAGTTTTTATTTTATACACCACAAACCTCTGTGAAAAATCTTACTGAAGAATTTATTCAATGGGGATATGGCAGTGTTGGACTTGATGCCTCTCAGAAAACACTGGACTGCTACGGACTTTACAATAAAGAAACGGGATACGGATTTTTTTCAAATAAATCGTCTCTCGAATCTTAAAGAAAATTGAAAGAATTTCTAAAATACCTCTTTCAACCTCAAAAAACACTTGTATTCATGTAATACAAACGTTTTTTATTACATAAAATCCGAAAAATTTCTATCATTCAAGCCTTTGAAAAGAATAGCGCATGACCTTAAATAAACGTTCTTTTGCTTTTTTCATATGCTTATTTACAGTAGGAGCTCCAATTCCCAATTCTTTTGCAATTTGTGCTTGTGTCTTATTTTCAAAATAATAAGCATACATACAATCATACTGTCTTTTTGTCAATTCTCCCTGCATAGCTTTTGTCAGTACCTTTAGCATCTGGCGATATTCCGTATCCATTTGTAAGTTGTTTTGAGATTGATACTGTTGTATGCCAAATATGCTTTCTGTTATGGTATTCAAGTTCAGTAACCTTTTTGACATGTGCTTGCTCTCTCCTTTCTCGTTTTAATGTCTCTGCTACTTGCGCACGTTTATATAAAAAATCCCCTATATGTTTACAATCCAAATACATTCCATACAATATATCTATCCGTGTTTTTACAGAACTTTGCTCGAAACAATCAGCACAATTCATCTGCTGTTTTAATTCTTTTATATAAAAACGAATGGTATCCGCCTGCTGCAAATAAGCCTTGGCCCATTGTGTGTCTTCCAAATTTTTCACGCCCTTCAGAACATATGTTCTTTTATTTTTCATTATATCATGTGAAATGATAAAGACAACGAATAAAACGAACAACTTTTTCCAGCATCATGTATACAGAATGTAAATTTTTATCATATCAGTAAATTTAGAATAAAAACTCTGTTTTTTTTATGACATATGCGTTATAATAGTTCTGTATAAACATAATTTATAATACTATCATATGGTTTGACTGCCAACAAACAATATGATTGATATAACAATACCCCACAAATTACACCATTGGCAGAGAATAGTGAGGAATCATGAGTATTTTACATAACGTTTATCAAGGATTTTCATCTGCTGTAAATTTAGTAGTAGAAAAGAATCGTAAAAACAATTTGATTAACCGCATTAAATATGTAATTCGTGAAGAAGAAACAAAAGCAAACCAGGCTTACATTGCACTTGGTAAATACTATTTTAATCATTTGCGTAAGGAAGAAAATGAAGAAACGGAATTTTACTGCAAGGCGGTAGAGCATGCAAATAATCGCATCGACCGTGCTCTTACAAAATTAGACGAATTAACCATTGATGCAGAAGACTTCTTCTGTGATGAAGATTTTGAATCCGCATGTGAAGATTTAGGATTTGCCAGTTGTGAAAATGCCGAAGAAGCTTCTTCCTGGGATTATACAGAAACCATAAATAACGAAATGATTGCCGATAAAGAAATCTCTGCCGAGGATACGTTAAACAGCAGTGATTTTCCTTCCGATGAGGAAATTGTCAAAAATATTTGTGATGTTCACGGCAGCTGCGGTGAAGATTATAAAAAGGAATCTTCTGAAAGTGAAGCTGCTTCCGAGGAAGAAAATCAAATTCCGATTATTAAAGATAATCATATTCATCCATTTGGAGACACAGAAAAATAATGATTTTAAAATAGACCGAGGCTGAGCCTGTCCCGGTCTATTTTAAAGAGTACAGTACAGAAAATGTAAAAGGCAGTAACTATATGAAAAAAAAAGTAATGTTAGGAATGAGTGGCGGTGTAGACAGCTCTGTCGCCGCTTTGTTATTGAAAAATGCAGGGTATGATGTTACAGGTGTTACCCTCCGCTTAAGACCGGACCGTTATATGGAACAATGCGTTTCCGGCGGCTGCTGTTCCATAGATGATATTGATGATGCCAGAAGAGTTGCCTACAAGCTTGGAATAGAGCATCTGGTATTTAACTTTACGGACATCTTTGAAGAAACTGTCATTGATTATTTTGTAAAAGAATACGAACAAGGGCGTACACCGAATCCTTGTATTGCATGTAACCGCCATGTAAAATTTAATGCAATGATGAAACGCGCAATAGAATTGGGATTTGATTACGTTGCAACCGGACATTATGCTTGTATTGAGCAAAATGAACAGGGACGCTGGCTGCTGAAAAAAGCGCCTGCGGCAAAAGATCAAAGCTATGTATTGTATTCCTTAACCCAATTTCAATTGGAGCATACTTTGCTGCCCCTTGCCTCTTACACAAAACCCCAAATTCGTGCTATTGCACAGGAAGCAGAGTTGATGGTTGCAAATAAACCGGACAGTCAAGAAATTTGCTTTGTTCCGGATAAAGATTATGCCGGTTTTATTGAACGTTATACAGGAAAAAAAGCGGAACCCGGTCCGTTTGTAGATGAAAACGGAACAGTACTTGGTACTCATAAAGGAATTGCGCATTATACCATAGGACAAAGAAAAGGTCTTGGCATCTCATTTGGAGAACCGATGTTTGTTACCAAAATAGATGCAGCGCAGAATCAAATTGTATTGGGCAAGGCAGGCAGCCAATATGCAAAACAGTTAGTCGCAGGAGACATCAACTGGATTTCCATTGAACGTTTAACGGAACCTTTAAAAGCAACCGCTAAAACTCGTTACCAAGCTCCGCCTGCACCTGCGGTATTATTACCAATGGAAAATAGTCTGGTACAAGTTGAGTTTAATGAACCGCAGCGTTCCATTACACCGGGACAAGCGGTGGTTTTTTATGACGGAGATACTGTTATAGGCGGCGGAACAATTCTAAATAGTAATGCATAGAATTTCCATTTTGATTATAAACTAAAGGTGGTGCCCTTTATGGCAAAAAGCATGAAAAAAGTAGTAGGATGCCCAAGCTGCGGTGTTCTGGAAGAATTTATTGCGTACCCTTCTATTACCATTCCAACAGATAGGGATATGCGTGACAAAGTGCTGGATGAAACCTTATTCTTCTGGAGATGCGGTTCCTGCGATTATGAAACACAAATGGTGTATTCCTGCCTTTATCAAGATAAAATACGTAAGTTTATGATTTATGTTCAGCCAAAAGACGAAGATCCTGCTGTATTAAAGCAAATTTCCGTATCAGGTTTGGAAGAGATAAAAAAACGCATCGTTTCCAATATTGAAGAATTAAAAGAAAAAGTACTGATCCTTGAAGCGGGACTAAATGATTACGCTACAGAACTTGTAAAAGTAGCTCTTACACAAGTGGTAACCGCAAAATGGGGTGTTACACCGGAAAAAAGCTTTTATTGTGGTATTGATCATGATAAAAATACGATAGAGTATGTCTTTTATCTAAACGAAGAAGATCCGCCTGTTTATCAAGGGATTAAAATGGATGTATACCAAGCATCCTTACAAATTGTAGAATCGATTGTGACAGAAGAACCAAACGCTTTTCTGCGTATTGACAATGGTGTAGCAAAAGAAATTTTGGAAACACATCAGCATATGCAGCAAGAGCAGCAAACAGAGCAGTCAGAACAAGAAGAAAGCAACCAATAAGGAGACACTAGGAGGATTTATAGTTATGTGTGGAATATGCGGATTTACGGGAGAACTATTAAACCGTGACCGAGTACTGAAAGATATGGCGGATAAAATTATTCACCGTGGACCTGACAGCTGCGGATATTTTTCCAATCCGGAAATTTCAATGGGGTTTCGCCGATTAAGTATCATCGATTTGGAAGCAGGCGACCAACCAATTTTCAATGAGGATAAAACGCTTGTACTGACCTTTAACGGCGAAATCTACAACTATAAGGAATTACGTGAAGAACTACAGAGAAAAGGGCATATCTTTGCTACACATACAGATTCTGAGGTGTTAATTCATGGCTTTGAGGAATGGCGTGAAGGGCTGTTAAATCGTCTGCGTGGTATGTTTGGCTTTGCAATCTGGAATACGGTAGATAAATCATTATTCATTGCAAGAGATTTTTTTGGCATCAAACCAATGCATTATACAAAAGTTGGAGATCATTTGGTATACGGCTCTGAAATCAAAAGTATTTTACAATTTCCCGGCTTTGAGAAAAAATTTAATTATGATACATTAAATAACTATCTCTCATTCCAATATGCTGTGCCTCCTCAAACCTTTTTTGAAAACTTATATTGTTTACTACCCGGACACTACTTATGGTACAAAAATGGCAAAATAACCACTACCCGCTATTGGGAGGCCATGTTCGAGCCGCAAAACAACATGACCGAAGCACAAGCTGTTGACAAAATTGAAAAAGTATTTGCGGATTCTGTGGATACTCACAAAATCAGTGACGTTGAGGTTGGCTGCTTCCTTTCCAGCGGCGTGGATTCCAGCTACGTATCCACTTATTTTCCGGGACAAAAAGCCTTTACGGTTGGATTTGATTTTGGAGAAAAATATAACGAAATCGACTTTGCAAAACGTACTGCCGATATTGTAGGATTGGACCATCATTATAAAGTAATCTCCTCCGATGAATTCTGGGGAAATATCAAAAATGTTCAGTACCACATGGACCAACCTTTGGCAGACCCTTCCTGTATTGCGCTTTACTTTGTATCTAAAATTGCAAGTGAACATGTAAAGGTAGTGCTGTCCGGCGAAGGTGCTGACGAATTATTTGGCGGATATGATGTTTACAACGAACCATTGGTATTTAAAAACTATCGTAAACTTCCACAAGGATTGCGCACTTGGTTGAAAGATACGGCCCAAAAGTCTAAGAAACAATTCAAAGGACAAAGTTTTGTCACACGAGGTGAATTACCTACCAACGAGTATTTCATTGGAAATGCCAATATGTTCTCCTATGAAGACAAGTTAAAACTTTTGAAAAACAAAGACTGTGTCACTCGCCCTCAAAGTGTAACCGCAGCTTACTATGACCGTGTTAAACATTTGGATGACTGCACCCGTATGCAGTATTTAGATATCAATTTATGGATGGTTGGAGATATTCTCTTAAAAGCTGACCGTATGAGTATGGCAAACTCATTGGAACTGCGTGTGCCATTTTTAGACAAAGAAGTATTTAAAGTCGCAGCTTCCTTACCAACCCACCTACGTGTGCAAAAAGGACAGAAAAAAGTTGCTTTGAGAAAAGCAGCACAGCGCAGACTTCCAATGGAAACCGCAGAGAAAAAGAAACTCGGCTTCCCTGTCCCTACCCGTGTATGGTTAAAGGACAAAAAGTACTACAACATTGTAAAAGAAGCGTTTACCTCTCCTATCGCTCAGAAGTTCTTCCATACAGAGGAATTGATTGATTGTTTGGATACCCACTATAATGGATTACGCGATTACAGCCGCCGCATTTGGACTTTATTCATTTTTATTGTATGGTATGAAATTTACTTTGAAGACGGTAACCATGAGCCTGGCAATATGCCAAACTTTTCAAAATAATAAGACATAAAAAAATGGATGCATAATCATGCATCCATTTTTATTTTAGTTAGAAGTTGTAGTCTGGCTGGAGGTTGTATCTTCCGATGCCTCACTTACTGCACTGCTTGCAGGAGTAGATTCCGCAGAAGATGTATCACTGGATTGTTCAAATACAGCAGGATCAAAACTATTGATTACATTTTCATGTAATGTATAATCTGTGTAACTATCCAACATTGCGTTCATATCGCTGATGTATTCATCACTCTTTAAATCAACCAATACCTGGAAATCTAATTCTTCCTCTTTCAGCTTCTCATCAGCTGTTGCATTAATATCATTTTTTACTACAAGAATGTAGGATGAGCTGGTTTCTACTACTCTTGCTTCACCAGGATTCATTTCTTTTAAAGCAGCAACCATTTCAGAATAAGACTGGGTATATTGTGTATTGGTATCTAAGTTAGTTACATCTGTTTTTAATGGGTCCGAGGATAAATTCTCTGCTGTTTTATATTCTTCTGCTACTTGTTCCATTGTTTTAGAACCATCGTTAATTGCAGCAGCGTAGCCGTCTAAAGTTGCCTTTGCAGCAGCTTTATCATCATCTGATAGGCTGGATACAGATTTGGTGAAATATGCAAAATCTGTGTAATTCTCGATTAAATGTGCTTTTTTATCTTCAGCAGAGACAGCTTTTTCTCCACCTTCTCCGTATAACGTCTGGAATATTTTGGTGTATTTAGTATTAAACTCATAATAAAGCTGTTTTACGCCCTCTTTGGTAACTCCGTAACTCATTAATTGTTTAATGGAATCTTGGCTGGTATTCCAAGAAGAATCCATATTGCTGTCAATGGCCTTACGTTCTTCGTCTGTCAAAGAAACGCCTAATTCAGCAGCCTTAGCGTCTACAATAAACATACTTTTCATGCTTTCCAGTGCTCTGTCTCTCATCCAATCCTCGGCAGACTGCCCATTAATCTCCTGAGAAAGAATTGATTGTGTTGCATCAGGTACATAGTAGCTGGCCTGATAATATGCTGAATACATGCAGTAAGCATATGCACCCATAGTAATTTTTGTGTTTTCGTTTTCTGCCACAATTTCACTGCCGCTGCTAGTGCCGCACGCTGTCATACCTATTGCCAGCGCACAAACAGCCAATAATGCAGTCGCTTTTTTTACCAATTTCATTCTAAACCTCCTATAAAACTGAAACGTTCTTTTATTATACCGAGTTCTATTCCAAAAGTCCATAATCTCTAGGTGAACATTATGTGAAAATTTATGGTATATTCGTTCACTTATTTACATGTTAATTTTTTTATCTGAAATCAAAATCTCCAAGACTTGTTTTAGTGTTTGCAATGGAGATTCCTTGCTCGTCACTTTTATACTAACATAAGGTTTATTACCTGCGCTTAATTTTACTCTGCCTTTTAATATTTTAATCAGTGGTTCTAAAAATTCCATATTCATCGGCTCACGATACAGTATAATATAATCATCACGCTGTTTTACTTCAAATATGCCAATTTGTGACGCCATATTGCGCAGCAATGCAATATCAATCAGCCCTTGTACAGATGCCGGTGGCTTCCCAAAACGGTCTGTCAATTCATCCAAAACATCCAGAGCATCATCCTGGGTTTTAATACCTGCAATCCTGCGGTAAATATCCAAACGCTGACTGAGATTTTCAATGTATCGTTCCGGTATATGTGCTTGAACCTGCATATCTACCAAACATTCGTTGTCTACAGGAGCAGCAGGTAGTTCTCCTTTTTCCATTTTCACCGCTTCTCCCAGCAGCTTTAAATAAAGGTCATAACCCACTGTTTCCATATGGCCATGCTGCTCTCCGCCTAAAATATTGCCTGCACCTCTAATTTCCAAATCGCGCATTGCAATTTTGAAACCGGAACCAAACTCTGTAAATTCACGGATAGCAGAAAGACGTTTTTGAGCTACTTCTGTTAAAATTTTATTACGAGTAAATGTAAAATAAGCATATGCTCTTCTGGAAGAACGTCCCACGCGGCCACGAATTTGATGTAGCTGTGAAAGGCCCATACAATCCGCATTTTCAATGATTAATGTATTTACATTTGGTACATCTACCCCTGTTTCAATAATGGTAGTACAAACCAAAACATCTATTTCTTGTTCGAGCAGTTTTCTCCAGATTTCAGACAATTCACTTTCTGTCATTTTTCCGTGTGCAAAACCAACTTTTGCCTCAGGGATTTGATGTTGCAGCGAAGCTGCAACGCGCTCGATACTTTCTACATTATTATGTAAATAATATGCTTGTCCTCCTCGCCGCAATTCACGGCGAATTGCATCACAGATAATCCCTTGGTCATGTTCCAATACATAAGTTTGTACCGGATGTCTGTCGTGAGGTGCCTCCTCAATGACAGACATATCGCGGATTCCTGAAAGTGCCATATTCAGTGTTCTCGGGATAGGGGTTGCAGACAATGTAAGCACATCTACATTTTTATAGCTGTCTTTCAAACGCTCCTTTTGTGCTACACCAAAGCGCTGCTCCTCATCCACAATGAGCAATCCAAGATTATGAAATTGCACGTCCTTTGACACCAAACGATGTGTACCTACTATCATGTCAATTTCTCCGCGTTTTAGCCTTTTTAGAATATCCTCCTGCTGTTTTGGTGTACGGAATCTGGATAACAATTCTATGCGTACAGGAAAACCTTCCATACGTTTGCTGATATTCTGATAATGCTGCCATGCCAATATAGTAGTTGGAACCAACAATGCACACTGACAAGAATCACTGACACATTTGAATGCCGCACGTAACGCTACTTCTGTCTTACCAAATCCCACGTCACCGCACAATAACCGGTCCATTGGTGAGGAAAGTTCCATATCATGTTTGATTTCCCTGATACAGCGCAGCTGATCTTCTGTTTCCTCAAATTCAAAATGAGCCTCAAAATCACGCTGCCACTCTGTATCCGGAGAAAAGGCATGTCCTTTTGCCTGCATACGTTGCGCATACAACCGAATCAATTCTTTTGCTATATCTTTTACGGCAGAACGAACACGCGCTTTCGTTTTTTGCCAATCTTGTCCGCCTAATTTGCTTAATTTTATTGTTGCATCTTCTCTTGGTCCAATATACTTAGATACTAAATCTAATTGAGTTACAGGAACATACAGAGTATCTTTTTTTGCATAGCGTACCTTAATATAGTCTTTTACCACACCTTGCATATTAATCTTGTGGATTCCCTCAAATACACCAATACCATGAGAAGCGTGGACAATATAATCCCCAACTGTTAATTCTGCAAGGCTGTACAATTCTTGTGCATGTTTGTTTTTTCTTTTTTTAGCTGCAGCTTTTCCCGTATGACGTCCATGTGTAATAATTCCAAAACCGGCCGCGGGGAATTCCATACCCGCGGATAATGCTCCCTTTGTAATGATAATTCCTTTGTCAGGTATCTCTGACAAATCCGGCATATATACGACAGACAGTCCTTTTTCTTTTAAATCCGCTGCTATATTGGAAGCTGTTTTTTCTGTTCCCCCCAGCACAATACAGGTAAGCCCTGAAGACTGCATTGCCTGTAAATCTTCTTCCAATAGCGCAATGCTTCCTCCCCACACAGATAACTGTCTGGCAGTAATATTCAGCAAAGTGCGAACAGTAACCTCATAGGTTCCCCTAGCAAAGGCCTCCAAACAAACAGTGCTCCTTTTTTCCAGCTGCGATTGTATATAAATCCAGTCGCCACTGTAGGTATCCAGACCGCGGCAAAGAACACCTTCTTCCAGATATTCCTTGACATCTTCCGCCCACTGCCACTGTGTTGTTCGTATTCTTTCTTTTCCTTTGTGAAATTCAGATACAAACACCAATGTATCTTCCAATGAAAAATAATCCATCAGTGTTGCTGTTCTATCATAAAGCATTGTGATGTATTTATCTGCACAATGAAAGTGGCGACCATTTCGCAGTTGGTCACATTCCATTTGCAAGATTTCTTTTGCTTTGGGAGCTGTTTTTCCTCTCAAAGAAGAGGCGTGCTTTTCAATTTTGTCTGCCAACTCAGAAGGATGATCTACCAATACTTCAACAGAAGGTGCCAGCATTACAGAGTGGACTGTTTCGGTTCTACGCTGACTTTCCAGGTCGAATAATCCCATGGTATCAATTTCATCGCCCCAAAATTCAATCCGAACAGGATATGGCGCATCCGGAGTGAAGAAATCCAATATACCTCCCCGTACTGCAAACTGACCTGTACCGTCAATTTGTTCCGCACGTACGTAACCGCATCGAACCAAAGATTGTACCACTTGCTCTAAGCTGACGGTTTGTCCTTTCTTTAATTCTATCATGCGTCCTTCCAACTCATTGGGCGGAATGGTATATTGCAGCGCAGCGTCCATACATGCAACGACAACATCGCAGTCATGTTTTAAGATACGAGACAATACTTGAATACGCTGATGTTCATATTCACGGGAAGCGCTTTCTACATTGCGAAATGTAAAATCCCTTGTGGGATAAATAAAAGAACGCAATCCCATAGAGGTTAAGTCCTGGCAAATTCTTTGTGCTTCCGCTTCATCTGACGCCAAAAGCAACGCTGTTTTGTTGGTATCCTGCACCAAGGCATTGATTATAGTTGCTTTATGAATACCGGACAATCCTGTTGCTACTGCAGGCAATGCATTGCTTTCAACTGCTTGCCTTAACTGCATATATTCGGGAAGCTTATGCATACCTGCTTTTAAAAAGTTCATGCTCCTCCTCCTTTCCTGTACTTCTGTATTCTTAAGAGTTATATTGATTCATTGCCTCATTTACTTTATTCTGTACCATGAGAGCGGCCGCCTGATAGGCATTTTCAATGGCTTGTTCCAATGGTTTTAATTCCTGCGTACTGAATTTAGACAGTACCCAATCGGCCAAATCCCAACCGGGATTTGGTTTTGCTCCGATTCCCATTTTGATTCTGGGGAAAGTATCGGTTCCGCATTGTTCAATGATACTCCTCATACCGTTTTGACCACCGTGGCTTCCCTTCAAACGGATTCTCAACCTTCCCGGCTGCAAAGAGATGTCGTCATATACAACTATAACACGATCGGGTGTCAATTTATAGAAATTCATGGCGTCCCGTACAGAATCTCCACTTAAATTCATATATGTCATGGGTTTTAACAGCAAAACCCTTTTTCCATTTAAGGTGGTATCGCATGTCATACCTTTAAACTTCATACGGTCTATGGAAACATTGCATTGTTTTGCAATATAATCCAGCACCATAAAGCCTACATTATGGCGTGTTCCCTCATATTGAATTCCGGGATTACCAAGTCCGACGATTAAATATTCAATCGGTCCTGCTTTTGGTTTGGATATGGATGCAAAAATATCTTTCAGCATGATAACACTCCTTTTTCACACAACAAAGTTTTGGCGAGATAGTTGCCTACCTCGCCTGACTTTATGTAATATTCAATTAAAATGTATACATTGTAGATACAGGTTTATCCTCATAAATACGCTCGATTGCTTCTGCAAATAACGGAGCTACCGGAAGCAATGTAATTTTAGGAATAGCCTTTTCCGGAGGAAGCGGAATGGTATCCAACAAAATTAATTCTTTGATACAACTGTTTTGCAGACGCTCAATTGCAGGACCTGACAAAACACCATGGGTTGCACAAGCGATAACTTCTGTAGCCCCACCCTTGTCAATCAAAGCCTGTGCACTATTGCACAATGTACCGGCGGTATCCACCATATCATCAATTAAGATGACTTTTTTTCCACGAACATCACCAATAATGTTCATAACCTCAGATACATTTGCTTTTTGGCGGCGCTTGTCCACAATTGCCAAAGGACAACCCAATCTTGTTGCAAATGTTCTGGCACGGGTTACGGAACCAAGGTCAGGGGATACTGCCACATATTCATCCACATTGTCACCAATGCGGTCTTTTAAATAATTAGACAAAACAGGAGCGCCCAGCAAATGGTCAACCGGAATGTTAAAAAAGCCCTGAATTTGCGGTACGTGTAAATCCATTGTCAATACACGGTCAGCTCCTGCAGTGGTAATCAAATCAGCAACCAATTTGGCTGAAATTGGGTCACGTGCTTTTGCTTTACGGTCCTGACGTGCATAACCAAAGTATGGAATTACCGCTGTAATGCGAGCAGCAGAAGCACGTTTCATGGCATCAATCATAATCAGCATTTCCATAATGTTATTATTCACCGGCGCACATGTAGACTGAATAATAAAACAGTCAGAACCACGCACAGATTCAAACAAAGAAACGGTAATCTCACCGTCGCTGAAAGTAGAAACCTCGGACTTACCCAAAGGCAGACCTAAACACTCGGCAATTTGTTCTGACACTCGAACAGTAGAATTAGCGGCAAAAATTTTAATATCTTTACCATGAATATTCATTCGTAAAATCCCCCTATTAACATATAAGGCTCCGTTTTTCGAAGCAAATCATTAATATATCTTTCTGTTTCATCAGTTACCTTGAATGGTACTAAATGGTGCAGGCGATTGATGATCTTCCAATCTACAAGCAATGCAATGTACGTTATGCAGTGTAATGTCATTTCCAACGATACTATCACTCACCACGGTATTAGGACCAATGATGCAGCTATCTCCAATGGTTGTATTCCCGATTAATATCGTCGTTGGTAAAATGCGGTTTCCTTTTCCCAATGTAACATTAGGACCTATCACCACACCATCTGTACAAGGAATTTCCACTCCGTTTTGCATATGCTGCTTTAAAATAAGCTCCCGTGCAATGACATTCAAATGATTCAGCTGCATACAATCATTGGCACCCAGCACAGCATTTGCATTATTGGCCGTATAAGCACCGGCCTTTTTACCCGCTTTGAGCAGCAATTGAATCGCATCCGGCAGATAATATTCCCCCTGTGCATTGCAGTTATCTATATTGTATAGCACAGACAACAAATCGTCAATGTGAAACCAGTATGCACCGGAGTTTACCTCTTTTATTTTTAAGGTTTCATCATCTGCATCTTTTTGTTCTACAATAGCAGTCAATGCGCCTGTTTGATGATTGCGCACTACGCGACCGTAACCTGTTGCGTCCTCCAGCGTTGCCGCAATGACAGTAACAGCATTCTGTTCCTTTTTATGCTGTTCATAAGAAGCTCTGATAACCGCTTCGTCCACAAGCGGTGCATCTCCGTTTAAAATTAAGACATCACCGCCGCTGTGTTCCTTTAAAAATGCATCTGCCATCATAACGGCATGAGCAGTTCCCTTACGTTCACTTTGATATGCAAAACAAATATGATGATATTGTTCTTCCTGTTCTTTCAACTCATCCAGATAATTCTCTACACATTCATGCATAAATCCGGACACCACGCAAAGATTCTCCAAATCAGCCTTTAAAACAGCATCTACCACCCACTTCAGCATTGGCTGAAACAATACCTGTGATAACACTTTTGGCTTATTGGATTTCATGCGTTTACCCTCACCGCCGGCAAGGATAATCGCACAGTCTAAATTTGCCATAGTTCATCCTCCAAACAAAGAATGATTCTTCGTTCTGTATATTTATCTTTTTATTAAAGATAGAAAGCTGTACCTTTTAACTTAACTATTATCTCAATAACCGCACAATTTTTCAAGCCCAAACCAACACTTTTCTCGTAAATTTTTGAAATATTAAAAAAACGATAAAAATCTATGGAAAATTTTTCTGAAATTTGATATAATAGTTAATATAGATGTGTAAAAATAATAAAATTTTGTAGAATTCGCACAAACCCCAATGATTCAACAAAATAACAAAAAATGTATGGGAGGACTTAAAATATGGCACATAAATATGTTTATCTGTTTTCTGAAGGAAATGGCACCATGAGGGAGTTATTGGGAGGAAAAGGTGCAAACCTTGCAGAAATGACCGTACTTGGAATGCCGGTTCCTCAAGGTTTTACCATTTCAACCGAAGCATGTACGCAATATTACGAAGACGGTCGTCAAATTAACGATGAAATTCAAGCTCAAATCTATGAGTACTTATCTAAAATGGAAACCATTTGCGAAAAAAAATTCGGCGACCCGTCCAATCCTTTATTGGTATCTGTTCGCTCGGGAGCAAGAGCTTCTATGCCGGGAATGATGGACACCATCCTAAATTTAGGTTTAAACGATACTGTCGTGGAAGGATTGGCCACTTTTACGGAAAATCCTCGTTTTGCATATGATTCCTACCGTCGTTTTATTCAAATGTTCTCCGATGTTGTAATGGAATTACCCAAAAGTGCTTTTGAAGACATGATTGACGCCAAGAAAAAGGAAAAGGGCGTTATTCATGACACAGAGCTTACCGCAGATGATTTAAAAGATTTGGTTGCACAATTTAAAGCCTTTTATCATAAACAAAAAGGCGAACCATTTCCCAACGAACCTCGCACTCAGCTTCTGGAAGCCATTAAAGCTGTATTTCGCTCTTGGGATAATCCAAGAGCAAACGTATATCGCCGTATGAATGAAATTCCTTACAGCTGGGGAACCGCTGTAAACGTACAGGCAATGGTATTCGGCAATGCAGGCAATACATCCGGTACCGGCGTAGCATTTACCCGCGACCCTGCCACAGGTGAAAAGAAACTGTTTGGCGAATACTTAATGAATGCACAAGGAGAAGACGTTGTTGCCGGTATTCGTACTCCTGAACCTATCTCCCATCTAAAAGACACCATGCCTGAAATTTACGAACAATTTTCCACAATCGCGCAAACTTTAGAGGACCATTATGCCGACATGCAGGATATGGAATTTACCATTGAACACGGCAAATTGTATATGCTGCAAACAAGAAACGGAAAAAGAACGGCAGCAGCAGCTTTAAAAATTGCAGTTGATTTGGTCGATGAAGGAAAAATCACAGAAAAAGACGCCGTACTTCGCGTGGAACCAAAACAGTTGGATTCTTTATTACACCCTCAATTTGATGCAAAAGCATTAAAAGCAGCAACGCCAATCGGGAAAGGTCTTGCCGCTTCACCGGGTGCTGCATGCGGACGTATTGTCTTTACAGCTGAAGATGCAAAAGATTGGGCAAATAAAGGTGAAAAAGTAATTTTAGTGCGTTTGGAAACATCTCCGGAAGATATTGAAGGTATGTCTGCTGCACAAGGTATTTTAACTGTGCGCGGAGGTATGACCTCCCACGCCGCAGTTGTCGCCCGCGGCATGGGTACATGTTGTGTATCGGGCTGCGGAGAGATTACAGTAGACTATGAAGCAAAACAATTTACATTAGGCGGAAAAGCCTATCACGAAGGAGACTATATTTCTTTAGACGGTTCCACCGGAGCCGTTTACGGTCAGGCTTTGCCTACAGTAGAAGCCTCTATTTCAGGGGATTTCAGTCGCTTTATGCAATGGGCTGACAGCGCTCGCCGCCTAAAAGTGTATGCAAATGCAGATAATCCTCATGATGCAAAGCAAGCACGCAGTTTTGGCGCCGAAGGAATTGGATTGTGCCGCACAGAGCATATGTTTTTTGAGACTGACCGCATCAAAGCCATGCGCGAAATGATTGTTGCTACCACTACTCAGGAAAGAAAAGAAGCGCTTGAAAAATTATTGCCTTACCAACAAAAAGATTTTGAAGGAATTTATCAAGCAATGGAAGGCGCCCCTGTGGTCATTCGTTTTCTGGACCCACCGCTGCATGAATTCTTGCCTACAAAAGAAGATGATATTCTTCAAATTGCTGAAGAGCTGCATGTAACTGCTGCTCACTTGAAAGATGTGATTGCAAGCCTGCACGAATTTAATCCAATGATGGGACATCGCGGATGCCGTTTGGCAGTCTCTTACCCTGAAATTGCACAAATGCAGACAAAGGCTGTCATACAAGCGGCAATTGCGGTTATGAAACAAAATCCAAATATCCGTATTACTCCTGAAATTATGATTCCACTGGTAGGTGAAGAAAAAGAACTAAAATTTGTAAAAGATATTGTTACAGCAACCGCTGACCAATTAATTGCCGACAGTGGTATAGAGATGACATATCTGGTTGGTACTATGATAGAAGTTCCTCGTGCTGCTTTAACCGCAGATAAAATTGCCAAAGAAGCAGAATTTTTCAGTTTTGGCACCAACGACCTAACGCAAATGACATTTGGTTTTAGCCGAGACGACGCCGGAAAATTCTTAAATGATTACTATGAGCACAAAATATTTGAATTTGACCCATTTGCAAAGCTAGACCAGACCGGTGTTGGACAATTAGTGGAGCTGGCTGCAAAGTTAGCACGTATTACCAGACCGGATATCTCACTGGGAATTTGCGGTGAGCATGGCGGAGATCCTTCTTCTGTTGAATTCTTCCACAAAGCGGGACTGAACTATGTTTCCTGTTCCCCATTCCGTGTTCCAATTGCACGTTTAGCAGCCGCACAGGCCGCTATTCGTAATCCATGATGACACATTATTATATTTGATTTATGTAAAAGTCAGAAAAATGATAACTATATAAAAAGAGACCTGTGTTTATGTAACCACAGGTCTCTTTTGTTTATGGCATCTTTGACATCTTGAACACAGAAAGGTGATGAATAGAACATGATATATAAGTGACAGAACCAATATACATATCTCAAAATACACATATCACTGTGTTTTGGAATGATAGATGTTAAAAATAGGCACCACCAGCCAGATTATAGTCGTGTGATTTAGATTATGAGCTGAATATTTTAATATGGAAAAATGAATATTCATTTTACACTGTTGAAAATGGTCACAAAATATTGTAATTTATTAGAAATTATGTTAAAGTATACCTTTTCAAATTTACTATTATTGTAAAAAAAGAATTAAAAAGTGCCGTTTTTACTGCTTTTTCATCACAAAAACTAATATTAAAAGCTTTTTGTTAAAGTATACCTATTAAAATACATATTATAAATAAAATTTTATAGAAATAGACAATCTATATATTTTTTTGTGTAAAAGATATATAGGCTAATATAACACTTTTTATCTTTTTTATGTATTTTTTTGTTATATTCGGTAGTATGGATTCTATTTATCATCCTGATATATGGAAAGCGACATCTCATGTTGAAAAAAACTCTATTTAAAGATATAATATAATAAATGTTTCTTTTCATCATTGAATCTCAACGTGATAAAAATATATTGCGTTAATATACTCACCTAGTCCGGGTAACATTATGCAAAGGAGACCAATCTATGCGAATAGCACTGTGTGACGATAATGAGCAAGATCTGAACTATTACTCAGATTTAATATGTACCTTAGCAAAAGAAAAAAATATTGCAATTGAAGTTGTTCGATTTGAAACAGGAGAACAAGCGCTATTCCATATTTCCAATAACGAAAAACCAATCGATATTTTATTGTTGGATGTTCATATGCCCGGAATCAATGGCATTGAAACCGGATTAAAACTGCGCCAAGCTCCCTTCCACTTTCATGGAGAAATTATTTTTGTAACCGTCTCTTCGGATTATGCAATCCAAGCATTTGATGTACAAGCATTTCATTATATCGTCAAAGGAATTACCTCCACGGAAAAAACAAATGCTATTTTGACCAATGCGCTGAAAAAAGCTATAGAAAAAGAGCAGGAATTTATATTGTTAAAAGGAATTGGAGAATATCGTAACATTCCTATTCAGTCCATTTATTATTTTGAGGTATTCCAGCGTATTATCACGGTTCATTATGATAATAACGAACAATTCGAATTCTATTCTTCTATCGGAAAGCTGGAAATCACTGTTTTACCGAAAGGATTTTTACGAATACATCGTTCCTTTATTGTTTCGGTTCCTCAAATTAAAACATTTAATTCTACATCTTTAACCTTAATGAACGGAAAAGAGCTGCCTGTTGGAAGAAAGTATTTACCAAACTTAAAAATGGCCTTTCAAACTCCAGAAAATGTTATTTAATGCATTACATTGTTGTTTACTTCAAAACACTATTGTAATGAGTGTAAATAATATATGATATAAATGTAAAGAAAGGCGGTGATACAGGTAATGAAAGCAAAACTGGCCTTAATACTTTCTTTTATTATAATAGTCTCTACCATTTCATATTTGTCTGTTATAAACGCGGCTACTCTGTCGTCTGTTGATGATATGGATTCTTCCTTCTCAACCGATATTTGCGAATCGACCATTGTTGCACAGGAAACTATATCATTTATACTGAGCGATACTGATACAGATCAGACAGCACAAGACGATTTATCCATTACGAACGGAAACATTCACTACATTGGCCCTAATGAAGCTCCTCCAGCCGGACATGGCTGGTCTAACAAATGGTCTATAAAAACCGAACCTACCTGTACGCAGCAGGGCGAAGAAATGATGCTATGCGATGGATGCGACGATATATGTATCCGAACACTTCCAGCCTTAGGGCATGACTCGCACACGGTTACAACTCCCCCTACCTGTACAGAGAACGGCAGTCAAGTGACTACTTGTTCCCGCTGTGATTATTCCGAAACAAAAGTGATTCCTGCATTGGGGCATGATTTGTCTACAATTGTTACAGAACCCAACTGTATTACAGAAGGAAGTGAAGTCACCAGCTGTTCCCGCTGTGACTATTCCGAAACAAAAATGATTCCTGCATTGGGGCACAATTTATCTACTACTGTAATAGAACCTACTTGTACAGAAAATGGCTTGGAAATTGCCACATGTTCTCTGTGCGGTTTCACCTCTTCCGAATCACTTCCTGCACTGGGACATGAATGGACTTATATTGTGACAGAACCTACTTGTACACAAGAAGGCAGCAATACCATGGTTTGTTCCGTCTGCCATGAACGGCATACCGAAAGTATCCCTGCTACAGGACATCATTTATCAACTGTTACTATCGAACCAACCGATACACGAGATGGCAGTATCATAACAACATGCGCCTTCGGCGACTATCAAACAACTGAAATTCTTCCAAAACCAGAAACACCTGTAAATCTTGCAGCTTCAAACCAAGTATCTGCTTTATCCAAATCTTTAGCCACTCAGTTACAGGTATTGCGTAATTACATGTCTCGTTCTCTGTCTACTCCATCTGTCTCTCACGGACTTAGTGCCATAGACACTGTATTCGGAACGTTAAGTATCGGGGTAATTATTGCAGGCGGTATTATATTATATCCATATTTTACTTTATTCCAATGGGTGAATAAAAAGAAAAAAGCTGCAATAAAAAATATATTCGGGGGTAAAACAAAATGACACTGCTAAATTGGATTTTGATTACTGTATTTGTTGTACTTGTCGTTGCCCTTTTCATAATTGTGGTGGTAGTAAAAAGAAAAGCCAAAGATTATGAGGGAATTTGCGGCATTAATCACGGGAATCATGATAAACATCGGAACGATCACCTTCTATAAAATAATATAGTCCGTAATTCAATACATTATTTTGTATTTAACAACATAAGTTCTCCCATAGAATCATAAATTGCTATAATAAGACTTAACAAAAGAAAATTGTAGAAAAATGATGGAGCAATTATTTGCAAATTAAGAAAGAAGTATGAAAAAGCTTTTGATATGAAATTCGTCATATATCTTGTTAGGTAGTATATTTCTACAAAATGAAACTTTTGTTACTGTAATATTCTCCCTAATATATATTATAGTTTTAATAGTATACCTAACCGGATTCTTTTGTTTTTCCCAAAGGTAGTGTATTTACATTCTCCTATTTTCAGGCTTTTATATTCCCCAATAAAGCCTTATGCTTTCCAAATAAAATTTACAAATTCCCTCCTTAACGGAAACATATACCTTTTAATAAAAGAATCTATTTCCCCTTATTTGTTTGCGGTAAAACGCTCTATCACTGATTGAAAAAGGAAGATGATATATCATCTTCCTTTTTCTTTTTTGCTGTTTTCTTCTCTTGTGTTACATTAGATTTCAAGCTATAATATTTTAGAAAACAATAATTGATTAGGAGAAATTATGAATAAGCATGCTTATTTAATTTTAGTACAAAACCAACCGGAATTATTAGAATATCAACTCCCATTATTAGACCACGCACGAGTGGATTTATATATCCATATAGACAAAAAAGCAAAGAAATGTCGTCCCGAATCTCTAAAAACTTTGGTGAAGGAATCCAAAATCTTTTTTATCAACAGTATCGCTGTTTCATACGGCTCTTATACTCAAATTCAATGTCAATTTGAATTAATGCGGCAAGCTGCAAAACAAAAATATTCTTACTACCACTTCTTGTCTGATTGTGACTTACCTTTACGTACCCAAGACCACATTTTGGATTTCTTTGAATCCCATCAGGGAAGAGAGTTTGTAAATATTTATGGGAAAAACTTTTCAGACGGTATGCGCAGACGTTTTAACTATATAAAAGAAGCATTTGATGCCGGCTTTCGACTATTTGGACGCAAATCTGAAAAACTGGAATATCCGTGGTCATTAAGCACAAAGCTGAATCCAGAAACAAAGATTTCTTCAGATGCAGGATTTCAGCTGCAAGCCGGCATCAATGCATGCAGTATTACCCATGACTTAGTGAGCTTAATTTTACTAAAAGAGCCCTGGTGCGAGCAATATCTGTCTAAAATGGGCGGTGTTTGCGAACTGTTTTTTCAAACGATTTTATGGAACTCTATGATGAAACAAAATATTTATTATCATCAATATGATAATTGGTCAAATGCAACTATGCGCTATATCGACTATAAACAAGGAAATCCCTATGTTTGGCAAAAAAAAGATTTTGATACATTAATCCGTTCTCCTTATTTATTTGCCGGTCCTGTACATTTAAAAGGAAAAGACAGTGTTGCAAAAGATATTTATGATTATGTAACAGAAAAACAAAAAAAATAAAAAAGACAGCGATTGCTGTCTTTTTTATTTAAGTACTCTCTGGTATATGTTCATGTCCCCATTTACAAATCTCTTGTAAAATCGGCATAATCGATTGTCCCTTTTCCGTTAAGCTATATTCCACTTTAGGCGGAACTTGAGGATATTCATGACGTGTTACTAATCCATCTCGCTCCAACTCTTTCAGCTGCGTAGAAAGCATCTTATGGGTTACTTTTCCTAATTCCCGCTTGATTTCGCTGTAACGCATGACTTCTTTTTTCCAAAGCCAAAATAATATATGCATCTTCCACTTACCGTTAAAAAGAGAAACAGCGTATGCAAATGGCTTTATATCTATCTTTTCACAGATATTGGTATCTGTTTGATTCATTTTATACTCTCCTTTTAGATAGTATCTTACATTTTAGTGCGTTCTTGTTTTTTCGCTTATTTCATTTATAATTTTAGTATGTAGATAACGTAAAGTCAATGACTGATGCCAGAAAGGAAGACGATAAAATGAATGTATTAATGATAAACGGCAGTCCAAATACCAAGGGATGCACCTTTACAGCGCTTACGGAGATAGGAAAAACGTTGCAGGAGCAAAAGATTGATTATGAGATTATGCAATTGGGAAAACAGCCTATCAGAGACTGTATAAATTGCAATTGTTGTCATGGAGAAGGTTGTATCTTTGATGACGATATGGTCAACGAATTTATTCAGAAAGCAAAAGATGCTGACGGATTTGTGTTTGGAACTCCCGTCTATTACGCACATCCAAGCGGTAGATTATTATCTTTTTTAGATAGGGCATTTTATAGCAGTGCTTCTTCTCGTATATATAAACCGTTTCAATTCAAACCGGCCGCTGCCATTGCCTCTGCCAGACGGGCAGGAACAACCGCTTCTATTGATGTCATCAATAAATATTTCTCCATTGCTATGATGCCTATTGTTTCTTCCACCTATTGGAATATGGTACATGGTCTTACCCCTGAAGATGTAATGCAGGATAAGGAAGGGCTGCAAACGATGCGCAACATTGGAAAAAATATGGCATGGATGCTGCAATGTATTGCATGTGCAAAACAACATAATATTCCGCAACCGCAACCTGATGTTGCAGACTCCACCAATTTCATTCACTAAATCAAATCATGAAAAAATCCTCTGCATTGACAAATACCATGCAGAGGATTTTTATATTATTAAATTATTTCTCGTCATTCCAAGAATACATTTTACGTAGTTCCTTACCAACAGCTTCTAATTCATGTTCTGCGCCTAAACGACGGCAAGCTGTAAAGTGAGCACGACCGGATTTATTCTCACTAATCCATTTGGAAGCGAAAGTACCGTCTTGAATTTCTGAAAGTACTTTTTTCATTTCTTTTTTGGTTTCTTCTGTAATGATTCTCTTACCTGTTTCATAGTCACCGTATTCAGCAGTATCAGAAATAGAATATCTCATTCTGGAGAAACCACCTTCATAAATCAGGTCAACAATCAATTTCATTTCGTGAACACACTCAAAGTATGCATTTTCAGGAGCATAACCTGCCTCTACCAAGGTCTCGAAGCCGGCTTGCATCAAAGCAGTTACACCGCCGCAAAGAACAGCTTGTTCACCAAATAGGTCTGTTTCTGTTTCAACTCTGAATGTTGTTTCAAGAACACCTGCTCTTGCACCGCCAATACCTGCTGCATATGCAAGACCAATATCTTGTGCTTTACCTGTAGCATCTTGATGAACAGCAATTAGGCAAGGTACACCTTTACCTTCAACATATTCGCTGCGTACGGTATGACCGGGACCTTTTGGAGCAATCATCAAAACGTCAACATCTGCAGGCGGTACAATTTGACCGTAGTGGATGTTAAAACCATGTGCAAACATCAAAGCTTTGCCTGCTGTTAGATGAGGTGCAATGTTTTGTTTGTACATTTCTGCTTGTCTCTCGTCAGGAATTAAAACCATAATTACATCTGCTGCTTTTGCTGCATCTGCTGCTGTCATAACTTTTAGGCCTGCTTGTTCTGCTTTTGCCCAGCTTTTGCTGCCTTCGTAAAGACCAACTACAACATCAACACCACTTTCATGTAGGTTTAATGCATGTGCATGACCTTGGCTTCCGTAGCCGATAATTGCTACAGTTTTACCTTTCAAAACGTTAATGTCACAGTCTGCTTGATAAAAAATCTTTGCCATTGGAATGTTCCTCCTAAATTTTATGTATTCTCTAAAAATGTTCTAAGTCTTACGCAGGGCGCCAGGCTTATCCTTATTTATGCGCTGTGGAAGAGCCTCTCTCCAGAGCGACTGTTCCCGTGCGAACCAATTCTTTAATACCGTATGGTCTTAATAAACTGGTTAGAGTCTCAATATTTTCTAACGTACTTGCATACTGCAGTGTAAGTGAATTGTTTGCTACGTCCACTACATCCGCTTTCATTTGCTCAGCAATTTTCATAACTTCCAAACGCTGCTTTGTGCTGCAAGTTACTTTTACCAGCATTAACAAACAACTTACATAACTTCCGGATGTGGTTAAGTTTTTCACCTTAATCACAGCAATCAGTTTATTTAGTTGTTTTTCCACTTGTTCTACAATATGTTCATCTCCGTCCACAACAATGGTGATACGAGAGATAGCAGGGTCTTCCGTCACACCAACAGCTAAGCTGTCAATGTTAAAGCCACGGCGTGAAAACAGGCCGGAAACTTTAGACAAAACACCCGGTTGGTTTTCAACTAAAACTGAGAGGGTATATTTCATCTGTGCTTCCCCCTTTATATAGACGGTGTGTTTGGATCTACATCACACACCAAAACATAAGCTTCTTTAGACTCCAGCATTTCTTTGGCCAACTTTTTCGCATCTTCATTATTTTGTGCAAAAACAGCCTTAATACCGTAAGCTTGTACCAGCTTAACGATATCCGGGTCACCGTTCAGTGGTGTTGCCACATGGCGTCCCTGATACAAATTATCCTGAAGTTCTTTTACCATACCTAAAAATTTATTGCGCATAACAACCAATTTTAAAGGTACTCGGTTTTGATTTGCAGTAGCAAGCTCACACATGCTCATCTGGAAAGAGCCGTCACCACAGACTGCTACTACCTGACGTTTTGGCTTTGCCAATTTTGCGCCAATTGCAGCCGGCAGTGCGTACCCCATGGTTCCCATACCGCCTGAGGTTAAAAATCTTCCTTCTTTGGTATTGAAGTTATTCGCTGCCCAAATTTGATTTTGTCCAACGTCGGCAGTCAAAATAGCATCATCTTCCATCATGGCGGAAAGGTCACGCATAAATGCTCTTGGTTCCACAAAGTCAGTACGAGGTTCTCCTCTTAAAGGAGCCTCTTTCTTTGCAGCCTGCACTTTTTTAAGCCACTCTTCACAAGGACAAGCTTCAATTTCTTTTGTAAATTCACGCAAAACAGATTTTACATCACCTACAATTGGAATATGTGCATTCACATTCTTTCCAATTTCAGCAGGGTCAATGTCAATATGAATAATAGAGGCCTTTACACCCTTTGGGTTGGGAATTGCTCTATCGCCGACTCTTGCACCGCAAAGCACAATTACATCGGCTTCATTCATCATTCGATTTGCGTAGGATTTTCCATGAGAACCAATCATACCAATATAGTGGTCGTTGTCCATAGGAATAACCCCAAGGCCCATCATAGTTGCTACAACAGGAATACCTGTTTTCTTTGCGAAAGCGATCATTTCATCTCTTGCGCCTGCAGACACCACACCGCCGCCGCAGCAGATAACCGGGCGTTTGGCTGATTCAAGCAGTTTTGCTGCTTTTTTAATCTGCATACTATGTCCCTTCGTACGAGGCTTGTAACCTATAATTTCAGCTTTTTCAGGATAGATGAATTCTTCCACTTGGGCCCGCTGAATGTCGTAAGGGACGTCGATCAACACAGGACCTGGACGGCCGGTTGTCGCGATATGGAAGGCTTCCTTAAAGACGCGTGGAATATCCTCAACATTCTTTACAAGATAACTGTGTTTTGTAAAAGATTCACAAGCACCTGTAACGTCTGCTTCTTGGAACACATCACGTCCTAACAGTTCAGAATTAACCTGGCCTGTAATTGCAACCAGAGGAATGGAATCCATATATGCAGTGGCAAGACCTGTAATCAGATTGGTAGCACCAGGACCGGATGTTGCAATACAAACACCTGCTTTTCCGCTGGCACGTGCAAAACCGCTTGCTTCATGGGCACCGTTTTGCTCACTTCTGACCAGGACGTGCTCAATCTCCGTTTTCTCTAAAAAATCATAGAATGGACAAATTACTGCGCCTGGATAACCGAAGGTAATGGTAACATTTTCTGCTTGTAGGCATTTTACCATCATTTCTGCTCCACTTATCACAAATAGCCCTCCTTTCAAAATATATCGTAACAATTATTATAGTATGTTCCAGGATTTAAGTCAATGTTATTTGCTGTATTCTACTAGTATTTTCGCTGTTTTTGGAAAAATTTTATAATCATTACTCTAATTTTTAACATATGATGTATGTTGTTACAAACGGTTTTAGACAATAAAAAAGTTGTATGAAAAATCATACAACTTTAAAAATTAAATTCCGATATGAACAGCTTCGGGAGCACCATTCCTAATTGCCAATGCAAACTCCTTTGCTTTATCCAAATTTTCAAATACTCTCAGAGGAATGCCGACTTCACCATGTTCACTAATGAGTAAGTAAATAAACTGCTTTCCAACCTCAATTTTTTCTATTTCTCGAAACAATATTTCAGAATCTCTACCGGGCGTTGTAATTTGCAATCCATTCTCTGTAATCTCGATGGTTGTTTCAGGCATAAGTGCTTCTTTATTGGCGCGATATAATAATTGATTTACAGATTGCTTCATTTTAAATTTGGTGAATAACAATGTTCCTGCAAAAATTAAAATTCCCAGAGGACAAAAAATAAAATACATGTATAGTTCAAACTTTGTAAACCAAGCTACAAGTAAAATCATAGCCTCATAAATACATGCTACAATTACTGCCCTTGCCACAACACTGCCTGTTTTATGTGTCATACGGAACATATTATAATCATATAACTCTTTTTCATTCATCTTATATGTAATCTTCAATTTATACTCCACCTCACATTTCTCCTATTCTACCATAAATGGCCGAAGAGGGAAAGAGGAAAAACAAAAACTATATCAAAATACGTCTTAATTTCAAAGAAAATCCTACAGATAATTTCGTTGACAAAAGAACATATTTATTGTAAAATATTTTGGATTTTACCAACAAATAATTAGGCCCTCTTAGTTAAATGGATATAACAAGCCCCTCCTAAGGGCTAGTTGTGTGTTCGATTCACGCAGGGGGTGCCAATAAAACAGCTGCAAGTAATTCTTGCGGCTGTTTTGCTTTTTTGAAAATAAAACATTTTAGCGAAATATACGGATGTATGAATATATTTATAGAAATTTGGAAAAAAAGTAGACTTTTAATCTCAACTATGTTAATATAAAAAAAGGCTTAAATACGTATGAGTTTTTCCATTATATGTAATATAAATTATGTGAAAAAAAGTCTACTTTAGGTCTACTTTTTTAACCAAAATGCAACAGAAATTATTTATTTATTAATCATCATCAACTAAATTAAAAATATTACATTTTTGTTTGTGCTGTTTTTTAACTATTTAAAAAGCAGTGAGTTTTTATGCAATAAATAAGAAAATGATTGGTATTTATTTTTGCAAATACTTCAACAACCTGACAATAATAAGAAATTAATTAAGAATAGAAAATAGGAGCCGTACTGTATATTTAGTACTGCTCCTATTTTTGTGATAACTTGTAGAAATAACCGTTTAAAACAGTATCTTCTAATATAAATAATACCGGATTTTTCAATACAGCTAACTCTTATTCAGTAACTGTTCCAACGTTTTGTGAGAAAACCGTTCCTCAATTTCGTCCTGTAAATCATGATAAAAATTGTACATGGAACGAACCGTTTGGTATTCTTCTTTCGATTCTTCTGCGTTTTGCTCCAAACAATAGCTAATTTTAATTGTGGATTCTGTGGATGACACAATATCCAACAAAGTAATATCTCGCGGGTGCTTGCAAAGGGAAAATCCTCCATAAACACCAATATGATTTTGTACCAAACTCGCTTTTGCTAAAATACGTAATATTTTCAATACGTAATTAGGGGATATTTGCGTGTGCTCCGCAATTTCCTTTGATGTACAAACCCCATTTTGTTCTGCCAAATATAACGCGATTCGAATTGCATATTCTGTTGTCAATTTCAACTGCATAATGATTTCCTTCCAACAAAAGTGATTACCAAATCATATGCATAGAAATTATTTATTTTATCATCTCATCATTTGAATACTTTTACACTTTAAAACAAGAATACTTACTGTTTTTTATTTTAACATAAATATTAACTTAAATACAATAAATTAACAAAAATAATATCTAGTTATTTAGAAAAATATTATGTATTGCATTTCGCATGATTATAAATCTACATTTTTTCCTTCAACTAAGTCCTGAATCGTTATTTTGGAAAGACTATTCTCTAAATGATCCTGAATAACTGTATAGTACTTTCTCACAGGACAACTTTCTGCACCTTCACGGCTGCAATAACAATCCGGCTCTAAACATCTGTTTATTTTCACTGTACTTTCTGTAATTTCCACAATATCAAGTAAGGAAATATCCTGAGGACTTTTATTTAAAGTATAGCCTCCCTTTACTCCCATATGGACTCTTACCAATTTATGTTGTCTCAGCTCTCCCAAAAGCTTAATTAAATATTTCTGTGGAATCCCCATTATTTGAGAAATTTCCCCTGAAGTAGTTACCTCATTTTTGGTTGCCAAATATAACACTGTTCTTATTGCATAATCGGTAGTAATTTTAAACTGCATGTTTTAATCTCCTATTTAACTCATCCTTATGCAATATTGCTATATACCAATATTTTATATAAATGAATCAAAAAACTGCATTGTATTTTCCTTTTATATTATAACAAGCTTTTAAATTTTCGTCTATATTTTTCACATTTCTATTCCAACATTTTTGATTTCACTTATTATAAACGGTTTTATTGATATTGATAGCAAATTAAAATATGCAGTCCTGCAAAAAAATATCGTAGCATACAGCTATTTAATAGAGGTGTCCAACAATGAGTCTGCCGATACTTGAAAATACTGCGCCAATTCCCATAATACAGAAAGTGATGGCTCACTGCCGCCTATTTCATAATAGGCATATGCAGACCTGGATATCCCCAATGCATCTGCAACTTGCTGTTGTGTAAGCCCTCTTTCCTGCCTTAAGATTTTACAACGTTTTCCAAACTGTACAGACATATTCATCAACTCCATTAAGTATAAATCAAGCACCTGTTTATATAGTTTCAATATTTTCGTTCGAGGTGAATAACAGTTATTTTATGAAATAACGTAATGTCTTAGCAAAACTTTTGTAATAGAGACATATAACATGACAAAATTAAAAACAAAATATGCTATACAGACAATAATTTGAACAATTCAGCCAGTTCATTTATTTCTCTGATTAAATTCGTTTATAATTTTTATATGTTAAAAATAACATTCTATGAATGTCATATTATCAATCATTTTAACATATAATACAAGCAATGACAAGAACGGAATGTCAAGGTGGGTGTAGCATATGTTTATCAATAAATCCAAAGATGGTCTCAATAATGTTTGTGGCAGAAAAGTTGCAGCTTTAAGAAAAAGCATGAAACCAAAAGTATCTCAGCGTGCGCTGGCTCAAAAACTGCAAGTTGCCGGTTTAGATGTAGATAAAAATGCCGTTCAAAGAATTGAAAGTGGTCAACGATTTGTCACAGATATAGAACGGGTCGTGCTTGCCAAAGTACTAAATGTTAGTATTGAAACACTTTTAGCCAATGATTGACACCGACCATAATTGCATTATAACTCAAAATGGTTATTTATTTGTAAAGTGTGTTATTCTTTCACCAAAAAGAAGAGCGAAAACAAAATGTTTTCGCTCTTCTTTTGCCTTAAATAACAGGAGAGGTACATCCCATATTATCATATCTTATTGATATAACGCATAAAGCTATCGTGTGTATAAATACATACATTGAGTGAAAAAGAATATAAATAGAAAATCCTCCTTTGTTTTGTCTTTAAAATTTGTTATAATATAGCTTAACATTTCAGTTCATTTGTTATCAAAGAAAAGAGGTGCCTTATGAAGCATGCATTTTCCTTTCAAAAACAAAATAACTCCTTTTTTTACGAGGCACCTGATTACTCTCTAAGGAAACAGTCAAATAAAATAGGCTTTTTATTATGTGGTGCCATTGCCGCTATGTACTTATTTTCTTATGCTCTGCAATGGTTTTTAATTGGTATAGGTTATCAAAAATCTACGTATAACGAAGCAATTTCTATTTTAAATTACTTGTTAAATGGCTCTGTCAGCATATTAAGCATGTTGTTACCTGCTGTTATTTTTATTGCCATTTTTAAATTAAATCTTACAAATATCATCGTAACCGAACGAGTAAAACCTGCCGTTGGAATCTCTTTCTTTTTTATAGGAGCTACTATTTGTTTATTGGCTAACTTTCCTTCCAATTGGATATCCGCCATGTTGGAGAATTTTGGATTTCAAGGAAGTTCACAATCTATACCCGTGGTTCCTACCATTCCTTCCTATATTATGAATGCGTTGGCAACTGCAGTAGTTCCACCTTTTGTGGAAGAACTTTTGTTTAGAGGTGTTATTTTAAGTCAATTTCGTAAATACGGAGATGTCTTTGCCATTATTGCATCTGCCTTGTTATTTGGTTTATTACACCGCAACTTCTCACAAATAGTGTTTGCATTTATCTGTGGTCTGGCACTAGGCATTACCTTGGTTAGAACAAATAATATATGGATTCCGGTAAGTATTCATATGTTTGTAAATGGATTTTATGTCTTATTAAATATTGTTCGTTTTCATTGTAGTGCCGCTACTTATACAGCTGTATTTTATATTATTATTTTAGTAATGATATTTATGTCTTTGTTTTCTGTATTATATCTGCTACTCAAGAAAAAACAAATATCCGAGTTCCGTCCGGGAGTGTTATCTACAGGCAGTAGCATGGTCAATTTATTTGCAAATCCGGGAATATTGATTTTCGCAGGTATTTGCATTATTCAATCTATTTCCAGGCTAGGTGTGTTTTAACAATGAACGAATATATGAATCAAGCATTGCAATTGGCCCGTGAAGCGGCAAATGAAGGAGAAGTTCCCGTTGGAGCCGTAGTTGTAAAAGATGGTATTATAATTGCAACGGGAAGAAACCGGCGCGAACAAGGTAAAAGCGCTGTATGCCACGCAGAAATAGAAGCAATCGACAATGCCTGCAAACAACTTGGTGGTTGGCGACTATGGCAATGCGAGCTATACGTTACATTGGAACCGTGCCCTATGTGTGCAGGAGCAATTATTAATGCACGCATTCCAAAAGTATTCTATGGGGCAAAAGATGAAAAATCAGGTTCCTGCGGGTCTGTGATTAACCTATTTGAATTGCCGTATAACCATAAACCGGAATTAATCGGTGGCATAATGGAAGAAGAGTGCCGCAATATATTAAAGGAGTTCTTTCAAACACTTCGTTCAAAAAAGGCAACTCAGCCAAAATGGAAACCACCTCAAACCTAAAAAAGGAGGATATGCAATATCTGCATATCCCCTTTTTATTTATCATGATTATTTTGATTTTTATGTTCCTCAAAAAATTTATCCCAATCAATATCATCCAATTGGGCTTCAGACGATGTTCCGAGATGTTGGCTGACATCTTGTTTTTCTTGTGGCTTTTCTTTGGAAACTTGTTCTTTAAAAGAATCTCCACGTTTTGGTCTTACTTCTCCTGTTTGCTCCTCATGGTAATCAGATTTTGTATCAGATGCAGCTTTCATATGTTTATATATAAATTGAGAATAAATAAAGAAAGAAATTCCCAAAACTCCCAAACCGATGGCGATGCAACCCCAAATAAAAAAACTATCTCCACTCATACCGTTTTTTAACGGAGAGCCCAGTAGTGTATCTGTTGCTTCTGAAGAAACAGGTTCACTTTCTTCGGAAGATACATTCAATAATGCTTCCCAGTCTTGGGAACTTAATATTTCAGATTCACCATCAGAAGAAGCAGAACCTGTTACTGTGGCTGCATATGGCTGTATTATATCTGCTGAGGTATACTGCGCAGCATTGACGCTAAATACCGAAGCTGAAATGATACACGTCATAATCACTATGATGAAACACGCAACCACAATTCGGGTTTTTGATTGAATTCGACTCAAGATTATCCCATCCCATAAACACATTTTTAGACTGAATTCTACACAATCCTATCTATTTTGCAAAGATAATCATACCATTTTGAGTCAATAATTACAACTGTATTTTTCTTTGCTTACCATAAAGTTTACGCATATTTTACAAGCAATTTTCTAAATCATCATACTACTTAATTCTTATTTCATATTTAATAAACGATAAATATCCCCTTTTTTACAACCTGTTTCCTGTGCAGATTTTTTTGACGCTTCTGAAGCGGACATTCCATCTTGCATATACCTTTTTGCCTTTTCTACAGCTTCTTCTACGGTAATTTCAGCCTCTTTTTCTTTTTCCGCACCTTCTATCACCAATACCAATTCCCCTTTGACATTTTCATTAGAATAACGCTCTGCTGCTTCTTTTAATGTGGTACGGATAACTTCCTCATGTATTTTGGTAATCTCGCGTACAATAGCAATTCTTCTGTCTCCCCAAGCCGCTAGCATGTCCTGCAATGTAGTTGCCAGTTTATGTGGAGCCTCATAAAACACCATTGTTCTGTGTTCCTTCTTTACTTCCTCTAAATGTTCTCTTCGGCTTTTTTTATTCATACTTAAAAAACCTTCAAATGTAAATCTTCCTGTCGGAAGTCCTGAAACCGCTAATGCAGAAATAACAGCCGTTGGACCCGGTACTACATATACAGGGATATTCCGCTGCACACATTGTGCAACCAAAAGTTCCCCCGGGTCAGAAATTGCCGGCATACCTGCATCAGATACCAGCACACAAACCTCGCCTTGTTCTATACGGTTGCAGATAATGTCCCCGCGTTCCATTTTGTTATGTTCAAAGTAACTTACCATAGGTTTTTTAATGCCAAAATGATTCAATAACTTTACTGTAACTCGAGTATCCTCTGCCGCAATAAAGTCACATGTTTGTAGTGTTTCTATCGCTCTTGGTGAAAAATCTGATAAATTTCCGATTGGGGTTCCTACAACAATTAACTTTCCTGCCATACTGCTCCCCTTTTTCCTTGTTTATAGTCGCCATAAATTTGTAGCATTTCATCAGAAAATGCGCCGTTTTCATCCTCTATTATCAAAACAGGCTCTACAACCATACCAGGATTTCCCCCTTTTCGCCCTTCCAATAAAAATAAGCTGGGCGCCTTAGATAATCTCTGTTGGACAAGGCGTAACCGTTTTGGCATAATACCTGTTTTTTTCATAGATTCCATAATGTCGAATAGTCTTTGTGGCCTTTGACACATACATAACTTGCCGCCATATTTTAACAATTTGGAAGCCACACGACAAATATCATCCGGGGTACAAGCCCCTTCATGTCTGGCAATACGTTTGCTATCATCAGGATTTATCAATCCTGTACCGGCCTCTTGGTAAGGAGGATTACACGCAATTAAATCCAATTCCTGCATAAAAGGAGCTAGTCCAGGTTTTAATGTTGTTAAGTCTTGATGAATCAATGTAATATTGGCTTCTAAGTTATTTTTTTTCAATGTTCTTTGCACCATACTGCATGCGTTATCCTGCAATTCTACTGCATAAATATGTCTTGGCATATACCTGCTACTCCAGATAAGAGGAATGGTGCCACAGCCTGTACCAAAATCGGCACAGCAATCTTTTCTCCTGGGAGATGCAAAGTGTGCCAATAAAATGGTATCTGTGTTAAAACAGTGCTGTTTCGATACAATAATTTGATATTGACTTGAAATAGGTTCCCAACGTTCACCATCTAACAGCATCTCTTTCATCTCCTTTTTCCATACAAAAATTATCTAATCATAGAAAAAAGAGCGATGCCTGCAGCACCGCCCTTTCTGTTTACTGGCGAATTATGCTTGTTGTGGAGCACCTACCGGACAAACGTCTGCGCAAGCACCACAGTCGATACATGTATCAGGATCGATTACATAAATGTTATCGCCCTCTGAAATAGCGCTTACAGGACATTCAGCTGCACAAGCGCCGCAAGAAATACAATCTGTGTTAATATGATATGCCATTTTTAAGCACCTCCCTCTAAATTTCACCTTTATTTTACCATAGATATTAAAAAAAGCAATAGAATTCCATGGATATCTTGTAAAAAATAAGCAGACTTTTTGTCACAATATGATGAACTTAATTCTTTTCCAAACCTTTTAGCTGCTCTAATTCCTCTTTATTGACCTTAATTTGACCGTCTTTAATTACCTTTACCTGTTTGGCATGAAATGTAGCAGGAGCCGCGTCAGGAGCCTTGTCCAAGCGTATGGTTAAAATACCTGTTAATAAATTCTGGTCAATTACAGTACCTTTTCCTTCCGGAGTCACTACAATGGCATTTACTTTTGGAATTGTACGCAGTAAATCCAAATAGGCATCTTGCTCAAATTTAAGACAACACATTAGGCGCCCGCAAGTACCTGAAATTTTAACCGGATTTAAAGACAATCCTTGCTCTTTTGCCATTTTAATAGAAACAGGCTGGAAACTACTTAAAAATGTGGAACAGCAAAATGGTTTGCCACAAACGCCTAGCCCGCCCAGCATTTTTGCTTCATCACGTACTCCTATTTGACGCAATTCAATGCGAGTACGGAATACAGATGCCAAATCTTTTACCAATTCACGGAAGTCTACTCTGCCCTCAGCTGTAAAGTAAAATAATACTTTACTGTTATCAAATGTATATTCAACTTCCACCAATTTCATGTCCAATTTATGATCAGCAATTTTTTTTAAGCAAATGTCAAATGCCTGTTTCTCTTTTTCATGGTTTTCTTCTACTTTTCTTAAATCTTCTTCCGTAGCAATACGTATTACGGGCTTTAATGGCTGTACCAGACCTTCGTCAGATACTTCCTTTCGTTCCATAGCCACTTCACCGCATTCTACTCCCCGAGCAGTTTCTACAATCACTCGACTGCCCTTTACAATCTCTAAATCCAACGGATCAAAATAATATATTTTACCTACATCTTTAAATCTAACACCAATTACTTGTGCCATTTTACCCTCCCATACATGTAAAATGTTGTATTATCTGCCTGCTGCTGTACGCATTTTTGCGCATAGCAATGTTACCAGAATTGTCATATTTGCGTTAAAGACCATAGCATTTTGTATTTCAGTTATTACTTGTCCCAGATGAAACAATTTCGCCTTTGGTATTGCGCGACATAAGGCGCTTACTTGCTCTGTCTGAGTCGATAAATAACTATTTCCACCGGTACGATGTACACACGCATCACGAAATATGAGTGTTAACTGGTTTAATACCTCTTTGAACAAATCTTTATCTTTTATCAGAGGCGCTGTTGCCTGCAATATCTCTATTTCTTTCGTATGAATTAATGCCTGTGCAATTTCTCCTGCAATTTGTACGGCTTCCGGATTTTCCTCTTCAGCATCTTGTAAAGTAATAATCTGTGAGCGTGAACGAATGGTTTGCAACAAACGGTTTGCCGTAAGACAAGTAAGTATAAACACAGTGTCGGCAGGAGGCTCTTCCAATACTTTCAGCAAAGCGTTTTGTGCCTCCGCAGACATGCTTTCTGCACGGAACAACAAATATACTTTACATCCGCCTTCCTGGGATTGTATATACGCATCGCTGCGAATTGCTCGTATCGTCTCAACCTTAAATGAACGCGGTGTCAGACCGCCTTCTGCCAAATAGATATCCGGATGAGAACCGGCATGTGCTTTAATACAACTGCTGCATGTGCCGCATGGCTTATTGTCTTGTGCCTGACAAACCAGTCCGGAAGCAAGTACACGTGCCAATTCTGTCGTTCTAGCATGATCTCCTTCAATAATGAGGGCCTGAGGTATACGCTTTTGCACAAACATGGTGTCCAACATTCTTTTGACCGATTCGGAAACAGTACATTGTTCTAAATTCAGCATATACAAGGCCCCTTTTCTACGAATAATTACGGATAATCCGTAATTATTTATTTTACCACTTTTATAGTCAGAAATCTATAGGTCTTTAAAAACATAACAATTTCTTCTGTAATCCTCTCTCCCGGCATAACAACAGGTACTCCCGGAGGGCATGGACAAGCAGTTGTTGCAGCAATTCTTCCAATGCTATCTTCCAAATCGATTTCCTCCCATGCGGAAAATACAGCTTGTTGTACTGACATGACGGAATTTGGCAATGAAGGAAGAACCGAATTGACTTTTAAAGGCATTCTGTTAGGCAACGCTTGAATTGCTTTCTCCACTCGTAAAAAGTCTTGTTCGGTGTGAAAGGGCGTCGCAATTAAAACAAGAGTTGAATGGTCTGCATATTCAGGTTCTACAAAGTGGTCTCGGAAAATTTCGGCAGCTTCTTCTCCCGTAATGCCTAAGGATGCTGTTTGCAGAGTAATACGTACAGGATCTGTTTGTCCTACGGGTATAACAATTCCTTTTGCAACTGCTATTTTTTTTATGTCTACAACACGCTTCTGTAATTGTAAATAGGCATCTTTTCCTTTTGTTTCTGCCCACTGCATACATAAATCCAATGAAGCCATAATAGGATAAGAAGGACTTGTAGAACCAAACAGCGCCATTGCGTCCTTTGCGTTTGCTGCATACGTGTCAGACGCAATATTTAAAAAAGCGCCTCCTGTTAAAACAGGTAACGTTTTATGAGCAGAGCAAGCAGTAATATCAGCACCAAGATGAATCGGATGCAAATTTTCTGGTGTTAAAAATAAATGGGAACCATGTGCATTATCTACCAATAACGGCACATGGTAACGGTGACATACTTCAGAAATGCGTCTGATATCAGCCAAAACACCAAAGTAATCGGGGCTGGTGATATATACCGCTGCAACATCTTGATATTGTTTTAAAAGAGTTTCGACATCATCCGGATGAATTCTCCCGGGAAATCCAAGTCCTGCATCTGCCCTTGGCAGCAACCAAACAGGATTTAAGTCAAGCAATGCCATAGCATTTACCGCACTTCGGTGAAGAATACGATCTGTTAAAATTGTTTTTTTATTGCTGTCAGCCGAAACAAGACGCAGCATTGCCTGAATACATAAAGTACAGCCTCCGGCAGAAAATAGGGTACGAGCTGTCCCAAATACTTGTGCAGCATGATGTTCTGCTTGTAAAATTACATGTTCTGCCTCATATAGACTATCTGTATCCGGCAGTTCGGTTACATCTAACTGCAGTAAATGATCCAGATAAGAAATCGATTTTCCCGAATGCCCCGGTGTATGAAAGGCAGATCTTCCAAGCCTATGATGCTGTATCAAGGCAGAATATAATGGTGTTTGATTCGACATATGCGTATCTCCCCTTCTTTACTTGACCTTATTATCCTATGAAACAAGTTTATTTTCAAGCAAATTTTAACACAATCCATTTCATGTAAAAATATCATTCAAAGAGTTTTGGTAATGGTACATCCAATTGATCCGATAATGCAATTAAAATTTCCAATGAAATATTCACTTTCATGTTTGGAGCTTCAATAATACTGAGATACGTCCTACTGATATGAAGCTTTTCCGCCAATTCATATTGGTTCCAACCTCTTAACTTTCGATAGGCTGATACATTCATACTCAGTATCCGATAATAATTAATTTTTCTATGTGCCATCTCTATTCCTCCTCCCCACTTTTAGTAGGATAATAACAGATTATCACACTTTAAGTAGGAAATCAATCAAAAATCGTACTTTTAGTAGTATTTTTTATTTCTATTCTAAAAACCGATCATAAGGAACCTATGGCCAGGTTAGAATAAAATAAGAATAATGTGTTATCAGAATACCAAATTCATTGGAATATTTAGGGTAATTATTTTAACAATATTGCTTTCCATAATAAAAGTAAATATAATGAAGTTACGAAGATAAAGGAGAAAGAAGATATGAAAATGATAAAAAAAATTTCTTTACTTTCTTTGACATTCATCTTGGCATGTTCTATTGTTGGTTGCCAACAAATTGACACTTCTCAAGAACAAAAAAAGTTTGATGAATTTATTCAGCAAGAATTTTTAAAAACGATGGAGAGCGATTATGTGGCAACCCATATATACACCCAAAATCCGGAAACATTCGGAATAGATTTAAACCAAATAGAAGTAAGTTTAGGCACTCGTCCAAACGGTAACGGAGGAATCGCCCCGGCTGAGGATAACAATAATTCTTACAACATATTTCAACAATTTCACCGTAATGCTTTGACTGATGAACAAAAAGATATCTATGATATTTACGAATATCAGGCCTCTTTATCCCAAAAACTGAACAACGAAAAATTTGACTATTACAGCTCCTATTTTGAAAGCATGAGTGGAATTCAATTTCAACTTCCCACTCTATTTGCGGACTGGCAAGTACGAAACGAAAAAGATGTGCAAGATTTAATCACATTATTAAAAGACACAACCCCCTATGTAGAGAGTGTATTGCAATATACAAAAAAACAAGAAGAAAACGGACTGTTAATGTTGGATTTAGAATCAATTATTGAATATTGTGACAGTATTTTGCAGCCCGGAGAAAACAGTGCAATACTGGCATCTATGAATACCAGTATAGAACAATTATCATTAGATGCAGGGAAAACAGAAGAATACAAAAGTCAATTAAAAGAGGCATTTTCTTCTTCATTTTTGCCTGCATTTGAAAATATTCGCTCTACAATGGAGACTTTTCAGAAAAACGGCAGAAATAATACAGAAGGACTTGCAAAATTCAAATACGGTAAGGAGTATTATGAACTTCTTTTGCAACAGAGCGTTGGAAGCAATAAATCTGTTGAAGATATCAGAGATATGATGGAGAAAGCATTCAGTAAACACTTATACAACTGTGCAAAAATTGTTGTCAGCAATCCTGAATCTGTAAAACCTCTTATTTCAAACACACTTCCTAAGACAGAGTACCTCAGCTATATTGATATATTAGATGATATGAAACACGTTATCTCCGAAAAATTTCCACCTGTGAACAATTTAAATTATCAGATTGAAAATATGAATGAAGAATTGGCTTCTAATTCCGGTGTAACTGCTTATTTCAACATTCCCACATTGGACGGAGATTCAATAAAACAATTGCGCGTGAACCCTATCTCCAATGATGTGTCCTCTATCTCTACATTTTCCACAGTAGCACATGAAGGTTTTCCAGGTCATATGTACCAATATGCATATATGTATGAAAATGTAGAAAGCAACTACATCAAAGCTCTTTCTAATATCAATGCCTATACGGAAGGATATGCCGTCTATGCTCAATACGAAGCGCTTTCCTATCTTGATGGAGTAGACCAAACACTTTTGGAGGCATATAAAGAAAATGAACTGGCAACCTACTGTATGATAATTCTGGCAGATATCGGCATTCATTATGATGGCTGGTCAGTAGAAGAATTCAAAGAATTTATGGAAGCAAAAGGATTCTCTCTGGACGATGAATCCATCAAGACGCAATATGCCCAATTGCAGGCAAATCCTGCCGCATTTGAGCCATATTATGTGGGGTATCATGAGATTATAAGCATGAAAGAGGACGCACAACAAGCTCTTGGAAGTCGCTTTAATGAAAAAGAGTTCCACACAGCCTTACTGGAAAGCGGAACTGCTCCATTTCAAGTTGTACAGCATCATATAGATGCTTATGTGGAAAAAAATAAATAGTGATTCAAATGCGTTAAATCAAATCACCTTTTAATGAGCCCTTATTTTAAAATTATGTCTAAATCACTAACTTTTTATAAGGTATTTGTCTTATAAATTACAAGGTAAATTTATATATGTTGTAATACTTCCTTAATAGTAACGAAATTAAAATTTTGACTTTATATAAATGTTTAAAAGTATCTGTATTATCACAACTTTACAGTAAATTTAAAATAGAAAATATGTTTTGGGGTAAGAACATTGTAATTCTCATTCGGTAGAAATTGCACCGCAATTTCTTTTATGTTATAATCTCCTCAAAGAGGTGATACCATGGATTATCGCGATAGATTAAAAGAATTGCGTATACAAAATAAAAAAGGGCAAAAAGATATAGCTCTTTTATGTGATGTGTCCGATTCTACCGTAGGACATTGGGAGAAAAAACGAAGACACATGACTATTGATTGTTTGATTAAGCTATGCAAGTACTACAACGTCAGTGCCGATTTTATATTAGGATTTTCTGATACTCCAATTCAATTAACTGATTTAAATGTAGATACATCTATGGAAACATCACAACAAAAGAAAAGTTCCTAATCTTTATAGTAATATGAACAGTCAAAAGAGGTAATTGTAGTTTTACAATTACCTCTTTTTAAATATTTGATTATATCTTACACTTCCTATTTTTAGAAAAAATGTATAAAATAATCTATAATTACAATTAATAATATCAATGCTTTTTCCTACTTCTATATGTTAAAATTTTTCACTATTGTTTTTTTGATAGAACTACTCCTATAAATATCATTATTTCTGTAATTTCTCAACATGGAAATAAACTTTCTGATATAAAAATAAGTACTGTATAACATAATACTTGATGAACCATTCGATTGCCTCACACTTTTTACTGAATAATAAACATCATTATTTTAAATCAGCTTCATCAATTTACGTTTATATAACGTATTTCATTGAAAAACATATGCTAAAGTCAAGTAAAATACGTTATATAGACGTGGAGCGTTCAACATGAAGAAAATTATTTACGGAAAGAATAAAAATATTATCAGCACCAACCTAAAAATTTACAGAATGAAAAAGAAGTTATCCCAAAGCCAACTTGCCGCAAAAATGCAGACCATGAATGTGAACATGGATCAACAAATGATTAGTAAAATAGAAAATAACGCCAGATTTGTAACCGACTACGAACTGGCATGTTTCTGTTTGATACTTGAAATTGATTTAAAAGATATGCTAGGCCATTTTTATAACGAACTTGAAACACAAATATAAATAAAAAAGAGGGGTACTTTATTTACCCCTCTTTTTTATTTCATTATTTTTTGATGTTACGATAATACTTTTCATTCAAAATACGTTTACCTTTTGGTGTCATAGGTTTGCGTTCATATCTCTTTTTGCCGGTTCCTCCTTTTGGAGGTTTTCTGGTTGCCGCTACAATTACCACGACAACAATTAAAATACCAATTGCAATACAAATCCAGAATACAATTCCCAACCAAGTCTGTGTGGTATTAGATGGCGTTATATCGGTTCCTTTTGAAATAATACCTGCAGCCTCGCTGCCAACCGAAACTTCCGGAAGAGAAATCTCACTGCTTTGAGAAATCCCGCTGTCTTGTGAGGTAGAATTCTCAGATGAAACAGAAGTGGTCTCCTCACTGCCGGTTTCCATAGTTCCAGATACATTTTGCTCCGAACCGACACCGGATTGCTCTGAGCTCCCGGTTCTTCCATTGCTCTGCGCCTGCATTGCAAATACCGGTAAACTCATAAGCGAAAGCAATAGCATAAACATTAGAATGGATACAATCCCTCTGGTCAATTTCATTTATATTCCTCATCACTTATCTGGTGTTATACTTTTGTATATACATACTTTTTCTATTATAACAGATTATAGCAAAAAATTTGACACATTCCTTTAACTTTCTTTGAACAATTACAAATCTATTGCAAAGAGGATATTAGAATATAACCTACATAAGAGATTCTAGAGTTTTTACTAGTGCATCTCCAAACAACTGCCCCGAATATTTTACTTCATCAATGGTATTCACTTCTGTACCAAACTCTACCAACAATGAACCATGTGTTGCATTCATATTATAACGACTATTTGTAAAGTTGAGAGGACGGATAAAAGATTGTTCAATATTTGCACAATTTTGCTGCAACTTTAATGCCAAACGTAAATTTAGTTCCCAATCGGGAAAACCTAGGGAGCCATCACCGTCATAGCCGGATAAAATCATAATTTGTGCTGCTTTTCTGCCATTAATCACCGTTGTAGGTTTTATTCTTGCAGACTCTCCTCCCAATGCATCGCGATGAACATCTATTGTAACTTGAATGGTCGGATTTTCACTTAAATTACGTTGAATTGTTTCCCATGAACGATTATATGCACCTGTATAAGGATCGTCATGAATTGTTGTATCATGTATGACTCCTATGCCTGCCTCTTCCAGTTTCTTTGTAATTTCGTTACCTACTGCAATTACATTTAAATTTTCGTCTCTGGAGCGCGTATCTAAACTGGAGTAAAAATTAGGCATTTCTGTCTTTAAAAAGGATTCACCCGTATGAGTATGATAAATCAATACTTGCGGCGTTCCATCTTTTTTAATTTTTACATCCGGCGAAAGACCCAATTCTTGTGCAATATCCAGTTCATAATCTGTATCGTTGCGAACTGTAATATTCTCATATTTTAATCCTACATTTGCAATTTGCATTTCATTAATAGGGTATGCTGTCCCTTCATATACCGTATAATCCGGTTCAGGAGGCACATACGCTTCTGAGGATGATTGCCCGGCAGTTTCTTCAGATGTAACGGTACTCTCTGTAATCTCCGGTACAGAAGATGCCTGAGAAACCATCTCTTCTACTTCTGACACGCTAAAGTATGCATCGTCATATCCATTTTTCATCACCTCTACAGCTCCGTCAGGCATAATAAACCCTGCCGCTGTTAACGCTGTATTGTTCTGGTTAGACAGCAATGCCGGTACAAGGCGAATAGAAAAACAAGCTACTGCAACAGTGGTAACTAAAACAGCACCTACCCGCAGCAACAGTTTTCTTCCGCGTTTTGTTTCTATGACCATAAACAACCTCCCGAAGTGTTTCACTGCAACCGCCTACCTCCTATTTTTTATACATTCCTGTAATACTAAAATTCTATTATTTTTCGTTTCTATCATTATATTAATATCTTTGAATAAAATACGGCGGTTTCTGTCGAGGCTTTTATTTTGTTAAAAGTTCAAAATCATTGACTGTAAAACAAGGATTTAACGCAGCATTAATTGCCATACCAATCATTCTGGCCCCACGTTGTATCAATAAGTCAATTTCCCTTGGGGTAACAAACATAGCAGCTCCGTTTGGGCTTACCATTTCCCTGAGTTTCTCTTTTTCTTCATCTGTTACATGCTCCCCTCCAAGTAAATCCACGGCAACTGTTGCAGCATCTACTACCGTAGGCACTCCAATGGATATTACAGGAACGCCCAATAGTGTCTGATCTATTTGTGGTCTGCGATTTCCAACACCTGCTCCCGGTGCGATTCCTGCCGTACTGATTTGTACTGTTTTTCCCAGCCTTTCTAAACTTCTGGCTGCCATTGCATCAATAACAATCACTGCTTTGGGTCTTAATTGCTGTGTTAAACCTTTTAAAATTTCTGCTGTTTCCATTCCTGTATTTCCCAATACATCTGTACTTACAGCTGCCACCGAACGGAGTTCAGACACACCTGTAATACGCTCCAGTTCCTTTTTTACATGGCGGGTTGCCAATATTTGCGCAATTACTTTTTCTCCCAAGGCGTCAGGAGTAATTGCAGCATTCCCTAAGCCTGCTACCAACACTTCTCCGTTTTCAGGCAAAAAAGGTTTGATTTCATCTGAAACTACCTGCAAAAATTGATTGTTTTCGTCTAATGCATCACTTAACGGAGGCATCTCAATGGTAATGTATTCTCCCGGCGCCATGCCTGTATCTTGTATATAACACGGGACCGTAATATGGCTAATTTTACAGCGGTCTTTCTCTTTGATTTTACAAGGTACATCCATCAATTCGGATTGTCCGCCTTCTTTTAATTCCAATGCTAAGTCTGTACGAAAAAACATTTGCAATCTGACTCCTTTTCTGTTATAATCATTCTGTTAAAAAATCTATGGATAAACGCAAAAATATATTGCTTTTTTAGCATGTCCATGTTATTATTATCTGTACGTGAACAAATATATAAGGAGGTGGAATTATGCCTAACATTAAATCCGCAAAAAAACGCGTAAAAGTGATTGCTACTAAAACTCTTAGAAATAAAGCAATTAACACAGCTTTGAAAACTGATATTAAAAAAGCAAACATTGCACTTGAAAATAAAGACGCAAATACAGCTGAGGCTGTTAAAGTTGCAATCAGAGCAATTGATAAAGCTACTGCAAAAGGTATTCTTCATAAGAATACTGCTGCCAGAAAAAAATCTGCGCTTGCACAAAAGCTTAACGCTGTTAACGCATAATTGCTATGCATAACACAAAAGCAGAGCCGAGGGCTCTGCTTTTTGCATTTTGTAACGTTTTATCATAACATTTCTCCTTTTTGTGATGATAAGGACTGCAGCAAAGCCTAAAAGTTTCCTAGTTTTTACTTCCTTTTTTCTCCATGACAAATTGTATGGATAGGTTGACTTTTTCAATATTTTTGGGTATCATATATTTAAACACAGATTTATAATTATTGGAGGTGCTCTATAAATGAAACATTGCAATAAATTTCGCTGGCTAATCGGAATTCTGTCTTTGGCAGCTGTTGTTGCGGCAACTGTAGCAGCTGTTGTAGTTTATCTTGAAAAGAAAAAGAAAGACGAAGAGGATCTTGAGCACTACTTAGATTGCTCTATCCAGTAATCTATAAAAACAATGCGAGTAGGTATTATGCCTACTCGCTTTTGTTTTTTATCCTTTATCCGAAGGTTTTGCGCATAATGCTGCAATATAACCAAAAAATACTGCTGCACCAATTCCGGCAGCGGCAGCTGTAACACCACCTGTAAAAGCACCCAGAAAACCTAAACTTTCAACAGCTTCCATTGTACCTTTTGCAAGCGTATATCCAAAACCTGTTAATGGCACTGTAGCACCTGCTCCTGCGAAGTTAACCAACGGTTCATACAAACCAACAGCTGTTAGAAATACTCCCAACGTAACAAAAAGAACTAAAATTCTGGCAGGCGTCAATTTTGTAAAGTCAATTAATAGCTGGCCGACTACACAAATAAGTCCTCCAACAACGAATGCGATTAAGAATTCCATAAATTTCACCTCAGTGACTATCTTTTCCCTAATAGCATATCATTATGCAAGGTATACTATAGAAAGAGACACAATATAGAAAGGATGAAAACACGTGCAGAAAAAAACAATTTTTTTCGATATTGACGGAACCTTATTGGATTGTTGGCACAATAAACCATTTACCATTCCGGAAAGCAATCGGCAAGCGCTTCAATTATTAAAACAACAGGGACACCAAATTATTGCCTGTACTGGCAGACATGAAGCCTTTTTGAAAAAATATTTTCCGGGTATCTTTGAAAGTTATATTACTATGAACGGTTCCCACATTGTTTATAAAGGAGATATTATTTACGATAGAATTTTTTCGCTTGAAGAAGTATCTTATTTAATGAAACATTTTGATGATGTAAAAGCACGGTATGCGTTCATTGGAAAAATTTGTGCCTGGTGCAGAAATATGGATCCGGACTCCATTCGTTATTTTAACCGCATATATGGAATGGATGATTTTGCAAAGACAGAATGGAATCCCAGTGATGTAACTGCAAACAGCCTTGAATTTATGTTTGATACGGAAGAAGAATTTGATCGCTGTAAAACTGCATTTGATGGCAGTATGATACTAAACAGACATAGAGGAAATGCCTCTGCCGATTTGGCCTTTGTAGGAAATGATAAAGGAAATGCCATTCAACTGTTAACCAAACATGCAAATATCGACCTAAAAGATACGATTGCCTTTGGAGACGGAAATAACGATGTATCTATGCTAAAATTAGTCCATTGCGGCATCGCCATGGGCAATGGAACAGAAGAGGCAAAACGGGCTGCAGATTTTGTAACAGATTCCATTTTTGAAGATGGCATTTATAAAGCTTTAATTCGGTTAAATTTAGTAAATCGGCCTATTCCAAAAGAAAGCGGATATATGAATCACATAATAAAAAACGGTACCTAATGGTACCGTTTTTTATTGTAACTTTAATCTGCTGTAATGTGTACTTATTACCAAACAAAGCATAAATTTATCCATGATATTTAACGCTTTGAATACCTCATCAAAAGGATCCTCCAGATTTTGCAGTATGGTATCAAAAACACGGTTCATTATAAATTCTACCATGTCCTCTATATCATGATTAATTGGAATATGATCCTTTTCCAAACGCAATAAGACTTGTTTTTTCACATGGCTATGCCATTCTCTTAAAAAGTCAGGATCACCGTACTCACTCATTAAAATGGATACGGTCTTTTTGTTTTCTTGTACATACTGTGCCAATGCACGATTGCATGCAATTTCACGCGACATATCTGCTGTATATTTTTTCTCTTCTGTTATTTCCATAATACTTTTTACAGTATCGTTGCCTATCTCATGAATCAATGCCGCTATATTTTCATAATGCACATAAAAACATGCTCGTGAGATACCCGCTGCCTGAATGATTTCTTTTACAAAAATCTTATTTGCAGGTTTGACATTTGTTAATTCCAAAAATGCTCTTTTAATTTTATTTCTTGTTACTTCAGTACATTTATATTTCACAGCCCATCAATACTCCCCACTGCCCTCTGGCAATCAATTATATTGACAACATATTCAGTACAAAATATCAAAAATAAAACTTTAGACTTTTTATTTTTACGCAAACAAAAAATCAAAATTATATAAACTGCTTTTTATTTTTAACAATCCTTAAAAACATTCTCAATTTGTATTGAGCCCCCATATGCTTTTACAGTACTGTATATGTTAATCACAATTAGAAAATGCATTTCAATCCAAAATAAGTTATATGTGGAAATTCAAATAAACGTATATGATTAGAAAAATGCTTTTCATGAGATAATACCGGATTGTTTTGGTCTAACCTTAAGAACGAAAATATTTAGATTTAAGAATACCATCATTCAAATAACGTTTCATACCTATTTTGCCTTGTTTACATTCAAATTTAAGCAGCTTATCTCCACAATACATTAAATATCCCCATTGCTGCTCTTGTACTCTGCCTTTCATTTTATTGTTAACAGCAAATTTCAGTTCCGTTCCGTCTTCTACCAAAAATACTAAAACCATAGCAGTTATCTTCGAATAGATTTTCCCATCAGGTCCCTCAAATTCCGAACGTTCTGTTTCTGTACGCGCCAATTTTGCACGTACATGCTTAATAACATTTTTAGAAACTTTTGTACGAACATAAATAAGAGCCCCGATTAACCCTACTGCCAGTACCACAATAATCAGTGCATAATACCATTCCATTGACATTCCCCCATATCTCTTACATCTATCTATATTTTAACATAAGAACACGTTTTATACAAGATTTCTGCAAAATATCACACAGAAAATGTTAAATATTAACGATTCGGAGTACTTTGTGCAACATAAGACTTGCCTATTTCAGTTAATATAACTTGTCCTCGTTTGATATAAGGTATATCAAATAAATAATCCGGGTTTTTCTTTCCTTCCTCCACTAATTGATGAAACAATAAAAAAATATCGCTGCCACCATATATTGCATAATCAGATTGAACAGTAATAAAAACTTTATAACTTATTTCTATAAAACCTTTCTCACATAAAGATTGTAAAATGGATGCACGTTGTTTGACAACTTTCATGCTATCCTGTTTTGTCTCTAAATGTACATGATTTAATGCAGTTGATATTAAGGAGCGATCCTTTGAGCTTCTTAACTCTAGTCTTACAATAGGGTAACGAGTACTATTCGCAATTTGAAAAATGAAATTCTTTTCATCCGGTGATAATTGTTGCATTCCGTTTCACACTTCCTCATTTTTATAAATTATATTATAACATAGAAGAAATTACAAAGTAATTTCTAACTGATAAAACGTTAAAACGTTCTCTTAACAACCAATATTTGTTTTGTTGCTGTTTAGAGGTTATTATAACATAGATAAAATGTTGAGGTAATGTTTTTAATTCAAATATTGAAATATACCGTCCATCACTAAAATGAAAAATTATGTTGATACAGTAAGACTGTCCTCTCTCTAAAAAATCTGCATTAATATATCATATTATTAATTTTGCAAACTGCCAGTTGGCACATAAAAAGGTGCAAGTAAGACATATATTCTCAATAATATGAATGAAATAATTCAAATCCTGTAAAATAGCAATAAATAATAATATCGTTGCATGAAATATCATTCTATTTTTTTCTCAATAATAAAAGAGATATTTTTTTACAAAAAATGGATTGTGAGAAATATCAAAAATATTTTCTAAATTTTTGTTGACTTTGTTATGATTCTAGTCTATAATAGAATTCATAGTCATAAAGAAGAATATATCTTTTTCTTATAAAAATACAAAATTGTATATATTTAGGCATAGATGATATCTTCTTTATTATTTTTCAAACCAAATTTATTTTTGCAAGAAAATATAAAACAACTTGCAATTTCGCACTTCCTTTTAACCCTTATTAATAATAAAATAATAAGCGTTAAAAGGGGGTACGAACAGTATCATACAATATTGCTGGTATCCTCCTTACTGTGATAGCGTGCGTGTATCTTGAAAGTTTTGTTTTTATGACACCAAAACAAAACTGGTTTTAGTGCGATGAACACGATTAAATTTCAATTATTTTGTACTCTCTCCCATTTTTCTCTCTCTCATTATAATAAATACAAAGTAATGAAAATTGAACATCACGGATACGCATGTAGATCCCTTTTCATTATTTCTCCTAAATCGCTCTGTCGAAAATTTTGAAAACGGGAAAAAAGACCTACCTATAATAAGGTAGGTCTTTTTTTATGCAATAATTTACTTGATAAATTCTTTGATAGAAGTGATATCTAATCCCTGACACTGTTCAAAAAAGCTTTTCAATTCCCGTACAATCAATTTAGTCCCGCCAATTTGATTGCTTTCAATATTTAATGGCATGAGAGGATCATGGACACTTAAACGCAATAAAAACCACCCATCCCCGTGTTTTTCATCAAAGGAACAGCGTATCCCTTCGTGATTATCGGGGGCAATTTGCCAATGTGCATTTTTCTCAGCAAACACATTTAACTGTTGAATAACACGATCGCCACAACTGCGAAAATCTTTCTCTGTTATAGGCAACCTCAACTCAACTGTTTCGATTGGCTCTTGTAAAGGCTGTAACAAATCTTGCAGCTGTTTGCCCTCTTTTTTCAGGTTTACCATTTGAATGATAATTTTTGTAACCAGATACGCGCCGTCATCCAAAAATTGATTCTCACGGAAAGCTGCATGTCCTGAAGTTTCAATTGCAAGAGGAGAGGCAATTCCCTGTTCATTTAAGCGGATAGATTCGTTAATTACATTCTTATATCCACGTTTAAATCTATGATGTTTACCACCTAAATGTTGTTCGATAAATACTTTTAGACCGCTGGAAGTAATGGAATCTGTCACAACTGTTCCACCCGGACATTTCTCCAAAGCAATTGCAGAAGCCAGTGCGACCAAACGATTGCGATTAATTTCGGCTCCTGTGCTGTCTACAGCACCTCCACGGTCAACATCCGTATCAAAGATAACCCCTAGGTCCGCTTTTGCTTTTACAGTTGCTTTACATACCGACTCCATTGCTTGTTTATCTTCAGGGTTTGGAATATGGTTTGGAAACATACCGTCCGGCTCCAAAAATTGACTCCCTGTAATGTCCGCTCCCAAAGGTTTCAACACACGATGTGCGTAAAATCCTCCTGCCCCGTTACCTGCGTCTACTACAATGTGGAATCCTGATAAAGGCAGCTCGCCTTCTTTGGCTCCCACACCTTCCAAAATTATACGTTGTAACCTATGGCAGTATCTGTCCATAGAATCACATTTTTCAACGGTTCCTTCTTTTTTTAGCGGAGTTTTGTTCTCTTGTGCGTATTGCAAAATTTCAGTGATATCTTTGCTGTCCAAACCACCGTATTTTGTAAAAAATTTCAAGCCGTTTCTATAAAACGGGTGGTGACTTGCTGTTATTTCAATTGCTCCTTGACATCCAAATTCCTCGATTGCAAAAAACATAGAAGGAGTAGAAGCCAATTCACAATCCAATACTCTTGCTCCTGTTTCAGATAACGCTGTCATCGCAGCATTTGAAATGCGTCCAGCAGAAATACGGGAGTCATGTCCTACTGCAACCACAAAACAATCAGATGACATGTAAAATTTTTGTTCCAGCCAGATGGCAAAACCTTTACAAATCCGTTTTACCACATCATCTGTTAAATTAATTTCATATCCGCCGCCCTCGCTGGCAACACCACGAATATCCGTTCCACTTTTTAAGCTGCTCCAGAATTGGTCCAACATATTTATACTCCTTTATTTTTTGCTTTGCGTTCCTCTTTGAATGTTTCATCTACAATTGTTTGGTTAAAGTCGTGCAGCAACTGCGGCGCATGTTTGATATGCGAATAACAATAATCAAACATTTGTGTAATCATTTCCACTTGATCTCGGCGTGAAATATGAAAAATTCCTTTATGTGGTTTATAATACAAATACATATGCATACCGCCTGTTTTGGTAGGCAAAATAAAATCCGTTTTCAAACGGTAAGCGCCATGCTTTTCATAAAATTTTAATCGGCGTTCCTGTTGTAATGCATAGTCAGGGTCTTTAGAATCGACACGTTCGGCACAAAGTAAAACGCCGTTAAACGGACCACAGTATTTTTGGTAGATTGCCTCAAATAATTTGCCTCCATAGCCGTCATTTTGATATGGCGGTAAAATAGCCAGCAAATCTAACCATAGGGTTTGAGATTCTACCATACTGCATACGGTAGCGTAACCAATTAAGTCGTCTCCACGTTTATACAATAAAATTTTATATTGATTGTGGTGCATCATCTGCTCCATACGCTCATAATTATAAAATTCATCGGGAGGAAATTGCTCTTGCAAACAATGAAAAATGGTAGGCAAATCCTCCATAGAACCTAACTCCAGCCTTAAAGACGGCTGTTCGGCTATACTATCCATATAAAATCTCCTTTTGTCGAAATTTTAGATTATTATAGCATAGAAAAAATTGCAAAGCAATTTTTAACTTATAAACGCAAAAATGCTTTTCTTTTATGTTATAACAACCTTGCAACAAAATCAAAATCATAGATTTTGATTGTTGCTAGAACGTTTTAACACTTTTCTGTTAGAAATTGCACAGCAATTTCTTTTATGTTATAATAAGCTACCATACAGAAAATTTTCTACAATAAAGGAATATCATATGAAAAAGACATATTTTAAGATATTAAGTGTATTTATTACCATACTATGTATGTTTACACTAACAGGATGCAATATTTCAATTGATACCTCTTATAGTACTACAAATTCTTCCATATCTGCCGATAAAGCACAAATATATTATCTTGATGTAGGCCAAGGCGATGCTGAACTCATTTGTTTACCCACAGGCGAAACAATATTAATAGATGCAGGATTAAAATCCGGAGGTGACCAGCTCACAGCATATTTAAAAGAACTTGGTGTGGATAAAATTGATATTCTAATTGCAACACATCCTCATGCGGACCATATTGGCGGTATGGAAAAAGTAATCCAACATTTTGAAATTGGTGAAATATACATGCCAAAGGTAGCGGATGACCAAGTACCAACCACTGCTACTTACACCAAATTACTGGAAGCAATTCAAGCAAAAGGTATGAAAATCAATCAAGCAAAAGCAGGCACTACTATTTTCAGTAATGATAATGCTACATTAGAAATATTAGCTCCCAACAATTCAGAATACAAAGATTTAAACAACTATTCTATTGTGACAAAGCTAACATACGGAAACAATCGTTTTTTATTTACGGGTGACGCTGAAAAAGAAAGCGAAAACGAAATGCTTTCAAAAGGATATGATTTGTCGTGTGATATTTTAAAGTTGGGCCATCACGGCAGTTCCACTTCTACAACAAATAAATTCCTAACAGCGGCTTCGCCAGCTGTTGCAATTGTATCCTGCGGAAAAGATAATGACTATGGACATCCTCACAAAGAAATCATGAATAAATTAAACAATAACCATATTACCGTATATCGTACAGATTCAGACGGTACTATTTTAGCTCAAACAGATGGAAACACTTACTCTATCACAACCGATTTAAAAAGCGTTTCCTAATCTTCCTGAAAAATAGACAAGCAAATGCTTGTCTATTTTTATTTGTAAAAAAATCGTATAAACCAAACGATGTTTGGAAAACTAACTTCCAATAAGGGAGGTTTTATCCATGAAAATGACAAAAGATATTTATGGAAAAATGGCAAAACAAGCATCTCCTCCAAGTACATTTGTAAAAAATTCTGTAATGGCTTTTTTATTTGGAGGCGCTATTTGCACCATTGGACAAGGGATTTTAGAAGGATACCTTATGTTAGGTATGGATGTAAAAAATGCGCGTGCTGCCGTATCTATTACTTTAATCGGATTAGCAGCAATTTTAACCGCATTCAAAGTTTATGATAATATTGCAAAAATTGCCGGTGCCGGTACACTGGTTCCTATTACCGGATTTTCCAACTCTATCGTCTCACCTGCTATGGAATTTAAAAGTGAAGGCTATGTATTAGGATTAAGTGCAAAAATGTTTATTATTGCCGGACCTGTATTGGTATATGGTATCATCTCTTCTATTATATACGGTATTGTGCTTTATATTATTAGTCTATTCTAAGAAAAGGGTAACATGATGTTACCCTTTTCTCTTTATTTGATTAGTTCATCAAAAACAAAAAATCCTTCTCTGCGATAGCTTTCTGTATATGTTACACTGCAATGTCCTGTTGAATGTAAATATGTATAATAAGATTTATCCATCTCTCGTTTTAATGCACGGCCCCTTTCAAGGTCTGTGGTGAGAGAATCCCATTCACAAACCAAGGCTTTTCGTTCCTCTAATTGTTTTCCATCAAGTTGTTCACGTTTTCCAAAGAATTCTAACTGTGCTTCCAGCACATCCATCGCCTGACATTTTTGTTCCCAAACGTCGAAAATATCCAGTACACAATTTGGGTGTTCCGGTGTCATAAAGTAAATTGTAAAATTTTCCCATGGTTTTAAGCCGCCCAGTTCTTCCACAGCGTATTCTCTTCCTGCCAATGCCATTGCTTCCAACACTAACGTCATAAAAGGACGTCTGCCCGGATCTAAATCGTATACGCAATGTTCTGTATCTTGTGTAATAATAATATCAGGTCTAAAGGAACGAATGACACGAATCATTTGCAGCTTTTCCTCATAAGAAGCTGTAATTTTTCCCGTATCCATATTTAAAAATTCAACGGAAGTTTGTAAAATTTCGGCTGATTTTTTTAAATCGGACTGCATCTTTTCTCCCGCAAAGGCAATTGCCGCATGAGATTTTCCTCCGTTTAATGCATTTTTTAACAGAGCACCTCCACACTCCACAACTTCCATGCTATAAGCTCCTAACAATAAAATTCGTTTTTCCTCCATCGTAACAAGCTCCTTATTTTACATATTTTTAAATATAAGAGGATTCTGTTTTCATGTTAATGTACTGTTGGTCAAAAATCAATCCTATCGAAAGGTATTGATAAATTTTACTCAACTAGACGTAATCTGTACGGAGAGTATACCTTAGAAAATTTCGGGTAAGATAAAAGAAATCACCAAATATTCTAAGTGCATGATGTTCAAAGAATGATTTACCAAATAAAAGGAGTTTACAGCAATGAAACGTGTTGGCAGATATACAATTTCATTAGAAACCGCCCCTAAAATAGCAGGGTATGCCTCAGTAGTAGGTAAAAAGGAAAAAGAAGGACCTCTCGGAAGTGAATTTGACCGCAGCTATAAAGATACCTCCCTTGGAGAAAGCAGTTGGGAAAAGGCAGAAAGTCGTCTGCAAAAAGAAGCAGTAGAAATCGCCCTGCAAAAATCCGGTATCAATTCAAACGATGTAGACACCATTTTTGCGGGTGATTTGCTAAATCAGTGTATCTCTTCCACATTTGGTTTGCGCAGTTTAAATATTCCCTTTTTAGGACAATACGGCGCATGTTCTACTATGGCGCAAACTCTTGCCATGGCAGCTTTATTTGTAGAATCAGGGGCAGCGAGAATTGCTGCTGCGGTTACCTCATCACATTTTTGCTCTGCAGAAAGACAATTTCGACTACCATTGGAATACGGTGGACAACGTCCTCCCACAGCACAATGGACTGCAACTGCTTCGGGTGCTGCAATTGTCGTACCTCAATCTATCGTTATAGAAGAAAATGGTGTAAAAATGAAAAACTCCAAAGAAAATAATTCTTCGGAGAAAACACCAATCATCACAGAAGTATGTATTGGAAAAATTACAGATATGGGCATTAAAGACGCCAATAACATGGGCGCAGCCATGGCCCCTGCAGCAGCGCAAACCATATTAGATTTTCTATCGGATACCAATACAAAGCCTACTGATTATGATTTAATTGTAACGGGAGATTTGGGTCATGTGGGAAGCGAACTTTTACTGCAATTAATGGAACAAGAAGGCGTCGATATCAGCAGTGTACACAATGACTGTGGAAAAATGCTGTTTGACCGTAAAAAACAGGATGTTCACGCTGGCGGCTCCGGATGCGGATGCTCCGCTTCTGTCCTATGCTCTAAATTATTAAATGATATAAAAGCAGGAAATTTAAACAATATCTTATTTATAGCTACGGGAGCACTGATGTCGACAACCTCTTCTCAGCAAGGAGAAAGTATACCAAGTATTGCACACTTGGTACACTTAAAAGGAATTTAAGCAGTTTTATCCTTTTCCAGCTTTTCCAAAAGGTCGGACTGTAATTCGTCCTTACACGGATGTGTTTGAAACGATTCCTTTACAGTTTGCTCTGTCTTGGATAAATCATTTCTTCCCTCACCCTCATATACCTCAGTAGTGGATATCGTATTCTCTTCCATTACTGATTTCTCTTGATTAAAATGGGAAGAAACATAAGGAATACCTTCTTTTTTGCAACGACGCATTTCTCTCCAATTAGAAAATTTAATAGAAAAATGATTGATCCAAAATACTTTCACAAAAGCGGTGACAACCAGATAAATAACAAGTAAGTCCAATAATGCTGTCAAAATACTGATATTTGTCCCAACAATATTAGCTCCAAATAATTCAAAACCAAACAGTCTGCCGCCTTGTGTATCAAATCGTACAGACAACCAGTTAGAAGGGAAACCGTATGAATATGTAGTCACACCATTTGTCATGGTCCCCGATACAGGATAAAAAAAGATAGGAACTATAAAAATAACCAAACTAACAATTGCCGTTTTCCAGTTAAAAAACCTCATAAAATTCCTCCTTTTTTATCATTCATTTATTTTAATAGACATATTTACATCATATCACATATATAAAAAATGTCAATATTTTATATATCATTCACAAAAATATATGATATTTCAACAAATTTTATATTCTTTTTTAAAGTAAAAAAAGAAAAAGCAGCTGTTTGAAACAGCTGCTTTTTTATGAAATTTATTATTTACGAATACCAAGTCTAGCAATAATAGAACGATAACGTTCAATATCCTTTTTCATGACATAGTTTAACAGGTTTCTTCTTTGACCAACCATTTTCAATAGTCCACGGCGAGAGTGATGGTCTTTTTTGTGTGTTTTTAGATGCTCGGTCAAATCGTTAATTCTTTTTGTAAGAATTGCAATTTGAACTTCCGGAGAACCCGTATCTCCCTCGTGTGTTGCATACTCAGCAATTACTTTGCTTTTTTCTTCTTTTAGTAACATAAACTAGTTCCACCTTTTTATTATTTATCCGCTAACCACAGAAAAAGGCTGGTGAATTCCCAAATTTGGGCTTATTCCTCTATCCGGGAAAAGGGATATTTACCGAATGATTATATCATATTATCTGCTATTTGTAAACTCTATTTTTTATTTTATCAAATAGATAAACAAGATTAGAATAATTGTGCAACTTGCATATAATAACCAATATTTCATTAGTTAAATCTACAGCCAACGTCATAAATTATTCACATATCATCTCTTCTTTTCGCGTATGATAGTTATATAGCATATATTTTCTTTTTATTTTTTAACAATTTTAACATAAAAAGAAAAAATATTATAGAAAGATCGTGAGTATAAGTGGAATTCTCTTTTGACGGTATTGGCAGCGCAGCACAGTCTATGTCTCCCGCAGCTATTCCAACCGGTCATAATAATAAAGGCTTTTTTAAAAGAGCTCTTATGAACCTTTTTATCATAGCCTTTATGTTTGGGTTTGTAGAGTTATATACCTTTTGCCTAGGAAGCGGAAATGGTCTGATCGGTCTGACCATTTCTCTTGCAATTATTAGCTTTTGGCGAACAGATATTGGTATTAAACCGTTGCAAGGCGCCTTTGTAATTTGGGGGGCATTTCTTTTAACAGGTGGAGCTACCTTCCTAGCTTCTTTTCATCCTGCAATTGGCGTTTTTGTCAATTTCGCATCTATCTATACGATATTAACGCTAACCAGCCATCAACCGATGGCAAAAGCTTATTACCCTATTTTATCTTGCTATTTGTTTGCACAAAGCAGCCCTGTATATGGCATAGATTATGGATTACGTATGATAGGTATTGCAGGAGGAGGTCTCATTGTTGCAATTATCTATTATATACGTCATCGCAAAATAAAAAGAAGACGTAATATTACGGATATTTTTAGAGAAACTCATTTTTGCTCGATTCGTACCAAATTTTTTATTCGTTTAACAACGGGATTGACCATTGCCATGTTAATTGGGGATTTCTATCATGTGTTAAAACCAGCTTGGATTTCCTTTACTGTGCTTTCCTTGGTCCATCCCTTTGTAAATGAAAGCCGTAAAAAAATTGTATATCGAATTATCGGAACCATTATTGGCGGTATTTTATATTTCGTGTTATTTGAGTGGGTCGTTCCGGATCCATGGCATCCTGTACTGCTTATATTAACGGGATATATTTATTTATTTTTGCGCACTTACTGGATACAACAGATATTTATTACCCTAAACTCTTTAAGCGGAGCAATGGTCTTCTTACAAGCAGATGTGGCATTCGAAATGCGTATTTTATTCGTGTTAATCGGTATTGCAATTGTAGTCTTTATTAGTTTATGTGCCAAATTCCGTCTAATGGACAGAATTTACGGGCAAATACAAAAAATCAAAGCACACCATAAAAAAACATCTACCTAACTTAACCGGCATTACTTTATTGGTAATGCCGGTTCAAATTTTATAAGATTAAAAATTTGTTCACAACTAGACATTTTAAATATGTTATGATTACGTTATTTCTCAAAAATAGTAGTATATAATTTTAAAGCCTGCAGACTTTAGATGATTGTAATTTTTATTTTAGAAAGGAAGTCATATCGTCATGGAACACGTTGAACTAGAGACGTTAGACCGTGAACATACTGCATCTAACAAAAAAGATCCCCAATTGAATCATGAAAAAAAGCCTACGAAAAAAATTATTCAAGTACTAAAGTTAATTGGCACAAAAACACTTCTGTTTGCATTTATTATTCTATTTATCGTTGGCTTCAGCGCCTTGTTTGGCTCAACCGCAACCTACACGGGCGTTTGCATTGTAACAGGCTTATTAATGTTTTTAAAACTGGATATAGGTATTAAACATACCCAGGCTCCTTTTGTTATCTTTGGACTATTTGTATTAACCGGATTATCTGCATTTGCAGCAGCAATTAACCCTTGGCTTGGACTTTTGGTAAACTTTATTACCGTATGTGCCATTATGGTATTGTCCGGACAAAGAGCAGAGTACCGTTCTTTCATGCCATTTTTACTTTGTTACATTTTCACACAAAGCACTCCTGTATATGGCATTGATCTCGGTATGCGCATGGCAAGTTTAGCTGCCGGAGGCGCATTGGTTGGAATCATTTACTTTATTGTTCACAGAAAAAAAACTTGCCCTAAAGTAGGTGTCTTGAGCGCTATAAAAAACACAGCCAGTGAATATGCTTCTGTTAGAACCAGATTTTTCTTGCGCATGGCAATTGGTATGACCATCGCTATGTTTATTGGAGATATGATTGGTTCTGCTCGTACATTATGGCTCAGCTTGCCGATTCTATCTTTGACTCAATTAAAACCGCATGAAACTGCTCACCGAACTGCTTATCGTATTTTTGCTACAATTATTGGTGGTCTCATCTACATTTCTGTTTTTGACTTCATCATTCCGGCTGAATATCTCAATATTGGTTTACTAGTTGCAGGGTATATTTATACTTACATCAATAAATATCAATTCCAGCAAATTTTTGTTGTAATCAGCGCATTGGGCAGCGCTCATAGTCTAGGATTAGAAAGCGCAGTTGCTTGGCCTGCAAGACTCATCTATTTATTAATTGGTGTATTAATTGTAGCTATTCTACTAATGATTGACAATGCAAATATATGGAAAAAATTAAAACCAACTACTCCAAATGAGACTTCTGTTGAAGTATCTGTTTAAAAAATCCCCTCCTATTAATTGTAGGAGGGGATTTTTGTATCCGATGAATCAAACTCTTATACAACGATTATACCAATTACAAATTATCTGTTGTGATTACATACTTACTTTATTTGTTTCCATATCTTTCGACATATAATATCCTATGATAGCAGATATGTGTTATTATACGTCGTTGTTATAATAGAATTATCATTTGATATATATATAAAGTTGTGATACAACAAAAATAAAAAGCTTCTTTGCTTATGCAAAGAAGCTTTTATTTATATCGGAATATACTCTATTTAGCCTTGTGCCAATTTTACCAGTTGTTGATACTTATCCATTGCAAATTCTTCTGCTTCTGTAAACAAGAGTTCTGCACGGTCTGGGAAAGAACGGGTCAACGCATTGTAACGAACCTCGCTCATCAAGAAGTCACGATAACTTGCGGATGGAGCCTTACTATCCAGCATAAATGGATTTTTACCCTGTTCTTTCAAACGTGGGTCATAACGGAATAGGCTCCAATAACCTGCAGCTACTGCACGTTTTTCAACATCCTGTACTGTGCTCATACCATTTTTAATACCATGGTTGATACATGGAGAATAAGCAATGATAACAGATGGGCCATTATAGCTTTCTGCTTCTCTTACAGCTTTTAGAGTTTGGTTGTAATCTGCACCCATTGCAATACTTGCAACGTATACATCACCGTAACTCATAGCAATTGCTGCAAGGTCTTTCTTTTTAGTACCTTTACCTGTTGCAGCAAACTGGGCAACAGAACCAATTGGAGAAGCTTTTGATGCCTGGCCGCCTGTGTTAGAGTAAACCTCTGTATCAAATACTAAAATATTGATATTTTCTCCGGTAGCAATTGCATGATCCAGTCCGCCAAAGCCGATATCATAAGCCCAGCCGTCACCACCAAGAATCCATACAGATTTTTTCGCTAAGAAGTCTTTATCAATCAGAACTTTTTTCGCCAGTTTACCTGCATCACAGTCACAATCAGCAATTTTTTCCAGCTCTTTTGTCAATGTCAAAGCAGCCTCAAAGTTTGTATCACTGTCTTCGAATGTTTCAAGATAAGCAGCACAAGCAGCTTTTGTTTCTGCTGCTACATCTGCATTCTGAATATTCTCAACATGCTCTTTCAATCTGTCACGAACTGCACGTTGTGCCAAATTCATACCCAAACCAAATTCTGCGTTATCTTCAAACAAAGAGTTTGCCCAAGATGGACCGCGACCTTGTTTGTTCACAGTATATGGTGTAGATGGAGCAGAACCTGCCCAAATAGAAGAACAGCCTGTTGCATTGGCAATCATCATTCTATCGCCGTACAACTGTGTTACCAATTTAGCATAAGGAGTCTCACCACAGCCTGCACAAGCACCGGAGAACTCGAACAATGGTTGTTTAAATTGACTTCCTTTTACAGTAGATGTTTTAAATTTCTCAAATACCTCAGGTTTTTCATCAATGGTTTGACCATAGTTATATACTTCTTGGAAAGGCATTTGAGTGTCAATTGGTTTCATAACCAATGCTTTCTCGCCTTTTTTACCTGGGCATACTTGTGCACAACAGCCACAACCTGTGCAGTCCAGTGTAGAAACAGTCATAACAAATTTTAGGTCCGGCATACCTGTCATATTTATAGATTTTGTTGCTTCAGGTGCTGCCGCCACTTCGGCCTCTGTCATTGGTATTGGACGAATTACAGAGTGAGGACATACATATGCACAGAAGTTACATTGAATACAATTTTCAGGCATCCATTCCGGAACATCAACAGCAATACCGCGTTTTTCGTATGCTGCGGTACCTTGAGGCATAGTTCCGTCTTCCAAACCAACAAATGCTGATACCGGAAGAGAATCTCCTCTTTGCGCATTTACAGGAGTTAGAATGTTATTTACATAATCTACAACTTCCTTGCGGCCTTCTACAGCTGCTTCCTGTACAGTTTCATCCACTGCATTTTTCCATTCAGCAGGAATTTCAACTTTTACTGCATCGGTCACACCACGGTCAATTGCAGCATGGTTCATTGCAACAACTTTCTCACCTTTTTTGCTGTAAGATTTTGTTGCTGCGTCTTTCATGTATTCAACAGCTTTTTCAATTGGAATAATTCCTGCAATGTTAAAGAAAGCAGCCTGAAGAATGGTATTGATACGTCCGCCAAGACCAATTTCTTTACCAATTTTAATACCGTCGATAGTATAGAAATTAATATCATTTTCTGCTAAGAATCTTTTTACTTTAGCAGGTAATCTTTGGTTTAGTTCATCCAAATCCCAAGAGCAGTTTAGAAGGAAGCTGCCGCCTTTTTTCAAGTCCTCGACCATATCATATTTGTCAATATAGGATGGATTGTGGCAAGCAACAAAGTCTGCTTTGTTGATGTAGTATGTACTTTTAATCGGTTTGTCACCAAAACGCAAGTGAGAAATGGTAACACCACCGGATTTCTTAGAGTCATATGCAAAGTAACCTTGTGCATACATGTCTGTTTTGTCACCAATAATTTTAATGGAGTTTTTGTTTGCACCAACGGTACCGTCAGCACCCAGACCCCAGAATTTACAGGAGTGAATACCCTTAGGTGTTGTATCCGGATTCTCCAGCAAAGGTAAAGATGTATTGGTAACATCATCATTGATACCTACTGTGAAACGTTTTTTAGGTTCAGCTGCATCCATATTACGATAAACCGCAACAATACAGCTTGGATTTGTATCTTTGGATGCCAAACCGTAACGGCCTGAAAGAACAGGAGTAGTTTCAAACTCTGTACCTTTCAATGCAGCCACAACATCAAGATATAAAGGTTCACCAATGGAACCGGGCTCTTTTGTTCTGTCTAATACAGAAATGGATTTTACTGTTTTAGGAAGAACATCCAGCAAATATTTTGCTACAAACGGACGGTACAGTCTTACTTTTACAAGACCTACTTTTTCGCCGGCTGCAGTTAAATAATCAATTACTTCTTCTGCAGTATCACATACAGAACCCATAGCAATGATTACTTTTTCTGCATCAGGAGCACCGTAATAGTTGAATGGTTTATAATCAGTACCACATTTTTCATTGACTTGATTCATGTAATCAACAACAATTTCAGGTACAGCATCATAATATTTATTGGAAGCCTCACGATTTTGGAAGAAAATATCACCATTTTGTGCGCTACCATGTAATACCGGATGTTCCGGATTCAATGCACGACGACGGAAAGCATCTACAGCATCATGATCCAACATATCGTTTAGATCTTCATAATCCCATGTTTGAATTTTTTGAATTTCATGAGAAGTACGGAAGCCGTCAAAGAAGTGTAAAAATGGAACACGGCCCTTAATTGCGGAAAGGTGTGCTACTGCGCCCAAGTCCATAACCTCTTGAGGGTTATTGGAGCATAACATAGCATAACCGGTTTGACGGCATGCATAAATGTCGGAGTGATCACCAAAAATAGAAAGCGCATGTCCTGCAATGGTACGTGCAGATACATGAATGACGCTTGGTAACAGTTCACCCGCCATTTTATACATGTTAGGGATCATCAACAATAAGCCTTGAGAGGCTGTATATGTTGTAGTGAGAGCACCGGCAGATAGAGAACCGTGAACTGCACCAGCTGCACCAGCTTCGGATTGCATCTCTGTTACCTGCACTTCTCTGCCAAATAGATTTTTTCTACCAGCTGCTGCATATTTATCTGATTCGTCCGCCATTACGGAAGAAGGTGTAATTGGATAAATTGCTGCAACTTCTGTGAAAGCATAGGAAACATGCGCTGCAGCACTGTTTCCATCCATGGTTTTCATTTTTCTTGCCATTGGTATTTTCCCCCTTAAAGGATTGGCCAAATTCTATTATATTTGGACCTATAATAACGATAGGAACTCAACCTATACATACAACAAATTTTATCATTTTATTGAATAATTGTAAAGTAAAATGTGCATTTTTTCTAAATTATTGTTATTTTTTTCACCTATTCACATATAAAGATGAAATAATATACTACCCTCTTTGCATTTTAGCTAAAAATAGTGTAATATTGTGATATAAGCAAAATGACAAATTCCTTTTGAAAGGGGAATACTATGGGACCCGAACCCGACAGTAATATTTTCTTAACAATTCTAATTCTGTGTCTATTTATGTTTTTAAACGCGTTTTTTGTTCTATGCGAAAGTGCCATTTTAAACGTAAATGTACATAACATGGATAAACAGGCAGAAGAAGGCAATAAACGGGCAAAACGTATTTTACAATTAATGAACAACCCCAAAACCATCACAACATATCAGGTATTAACCACTATGTTTGCATTCTTTGCCTGTGCATTTGCATACCAAAAATTCGCTTCCAGTCTCATTGGTTGGATGGAAACATTTATGCCAATTCATCACACTGTTTTAAGTGGTTTTGCATTGGTTATCATCGCTTTTATTCTGCTTTTCTTTTTCCTTATTTTTGGTGTTATGATTCCTCGCCGCGTAGGTATCTTTCGAGCCGATGGAGTTGCTATGCGTGTATCCGGCATTTACAAAGGCGTTTGTATTCTTCTATTCCCTATTACATGGGTTTTGTATACGGTTGTGGCACAAATCAGCCGTATCTTTGGCGTGTCACCTGACGCAAAAAGGAAAGGAATCACCGAAGAAGGTATCCTCACCATGGTAGACAAAGGTGAAGAAACCGGAGCAATTTTAGAGAATGAAAAAGAACTGATTACCAAAATATTTGAATTTAACGATACTACTGCCTCCGATATTGCAACCCACAGAACAGATGTAGTAGCTGTAGAAGATACTGCTACCCTTTCCGATATCGTTCAGCTGTCGTTAAAAGGAGGATACTCTCGTGTTCCTGTATACCACGAGGATTTAGATAATATCGTAGGTATCGTATACGTAAAAGATTTACTGAAATATGTTGGCAACCATATGAACAACGCAACATCTGTTATCGATATTATGCGAAAACCTTATTTTGTACCGGAGACAAAACTATGCAGTGAGCTATTTACCGAACTGTCCGAACGTAAGATACAAATTGCAGTTGTAATTGATGAATACGGTGGAACTGCCGGCATTGTAACCATGGAGGATATTTTGGAATCTCTTGTAGGCAACATGGAAGATGAATATGACAGAGAGGAGCAAGAGATTGTAAAAATAGATGAAACTACGTATCGGGTGAAAGGAATTGCCTCCATTGATGAAGTCAGCGATGAATTGGATATGGAACTTCCGCAGGAAGAGTATGATACCATCGGAGGCCTTGTAGTGGAGTTACTCGGACATTTACCACGTGAAGGTGAACATCCTACCATTACGTATAAAAATGTACAGTTTACGGTAGAATTGATGAAAGACAACCGTATTGCAACCTTACTGGTTGAATTGCTTCCAATAACGGATACTGAACAAACCGACACAGGAGAATCAGCAGAACAATAGCAGCTGGATTTCAATATGGAGTAAAACACCAATAATATTGAATTTATGTCTCTGGTATTTGTTCATTGGATAATGATAATATATATTATATATCGAATTTAAAAATATAGGATTTTTTTAATTAGAATCCATACAAATGGTACCTTATGCATTTGGTATCGGCATTGTTATTGCAGGACGAGCAGATGACAGATATATTTTAAGGAAATACGTTATAGTGCATCCTCTCTAAACTCGTTAACATGAAAAAGTCCGGGTGAATTCACCCGGACTTTCTCATACCATTATAATAATTTGAAACCGAACATATTGAGGTTTAAACCAAGAGGAGATAATAATTCACGTTGTATCACACTGAACGTATCATCTAGTCTGTTACTGAAACTGTACTTAAAGTTTCCATATTCAGTTGGGTAGCCGTTGAATAGTGGAAGCGATGGTATTGTAATTGTTTCTTTTGATAATATAGCCCTTCCCGGTATTTCTCCAAGGTGGTAATAGCTGTCCACAAAATCAGCGTCATTGTAAAAGCAAAAGTTTAAAAATTCTTCCTCTCCATTATATTCTACGATATAACGGCTTCCCATATTATTACAAGTTACCTTGTATGTTGCATTGCCTCTGTTATACACCCAAACGTATTCTCCGTTTTCATTGGTATACGCCTGATGTTTTTCTATCCAGGCCATTAATGAATAGTAAGGGTTCATAGTTGGGTCAGGTTTATCACAATAAATACAAAGATATTTTCCGTAGTCATGTTGTGGAGCAACATAAGAATCGGTATAGCTGCTACCACATTTTTGGCAGGTATATACGGTATATCCCTGTGATGAGCAAGTAGCAGGTATTGTGTTGTTAGTGTATAGATGATTACAAGGCTGTATTTTTGCAGTTCTTTCCTCCGTAGAAAATTTTTGTTCTACAGCGTTCTGTGACGGCTGTTCTTGAATGGATTCAGAATGTTCCGAGTTTTCTTGCTGTGAGGAACTGTCTGCAACGGATTCTATACTTTCCACATTTTCTTCACTCAAGGTTTCTGTTATACTATAGGAAAAGGTCTCAGGCATTTCATTGCTGACCGGCAATGTTTGTACGGACAATACACAAAGAGGTATCGCAATTGCTGCAACAATACAAACCGTTATTGCTGTAGATAATATCGCAATATTTTTTTTAGTAAAACGTTGTTTCAATTGCCTTTGTTTTTCTTTTTGTTTCATATTTCTCATTCCTTTTTATTAATTACAGTTAAATATAATTTTAAATTTCACACATGGTTAGGTGTGAAATCTTCACATGCATATAATAGAAGTTTTACGATCGGTTTATTTAACAGAATTGCATAAAAATATTGATGCAGTTTGCAATATGACTTTACAAGGAAAAAATTGAAATAATAATCGAAATTTACATGTAACCGGAGCATAAT